>ENA-UOJC01001044-UOJC01001044.1-human-gut-metagenome-genome-assembly--contig:-C104-NODE-1044-length-41553-cov-18.804545_pt1 | contig 41553 bp, 31 predicted proteins | sample MGYA00242339_ERZ723886 | MGnify/ENA metagenome assembly ERZ723886 | reverse complement strand
GGCTTACTCGGGACTTCCACCCGTTAGACAATGCTCATGCCGAGCATACAAAGGCGAGGCTGCGTCAAAATCTACCTCTCGACGCAGCCTCTTATTGCCTGGGGATCTTCCCAGGTCTTGGATCAGCTTTTGACTTTTAGAACATCACTTTCTCGGTTTTGCCCTCATCCTTGCGAATGTACAATCCCTTCTTCGAGGGCTTGCCGTTGATCTTGGTGCCGTTGATATCGTAATATTTGTCCTGGCCGGTGGCGGTCTTCACGTCGTGGATGGCGGAGGAGACCGGATGTGTGATCTTGATGCCATCTACAATCATGGAGTTGCCCGCATTGTCGCCCTCGTCGCGCATGTAGCGCCAAGCCAGCTTCACGTCCTTGCCAGCATAGTCGGAGAGGTCGATATCGAAGTATCTCACGCGCAGACCGCTTCCGTCGTAAACCTGTCTGTCCGTGAGCAGCGAGGTGACATCCTCGCTCAGGTCCCAAATCTCTCCCCAGTGCTCGCCGCCGTCGGTGGAGATCATCACCTTCATCGTGTTCACCACCACACGCTCGGTATAGGCCAGCTTGTTCCAGTCAAACTTGTCGCAGTCATAGACCGAGAGGTAGTCGGCCTCCAGGATAAACTGCAGCGTCTCCTTGTCCTTGAGCGAGATGATGGGCGAGACCAGCCACTCGTCCTGAGCGTAGGGCTTCAGTCCGTACTTCTCGTTGCTATAGCCGAAATGGATAAAGGCCACGGACGTGCCGTCGGGCGTGAACTCCTGGTACATATTGGAGCTCTCATAGCAGTACCATGTGTTGTTGATATTGTGGTCCAGCATTTCCTGCGTGGGGATATTCTCCTTGGTGTTGATCTGCGACCAGTCCTCCGGCAACCAGTTCATACCGTAGCTCAACTGCCATCCCTCAAAGCCCTCGTAGAAGGTCGTCTCGATGTCGTCCTCCACCTTCTGTACCTTCTGCACGGGCGCCGCATTGATCATCGTCTCGCCCTGCGGCTTCACGAGTCTCTTGAATATTCTGCCCTGCTGGTCTTTCACGACCTGCATTTCGTGTCCTGCCGGGAGGCTCTTGGTTTCGAGGACCGTCTGTGCGGAAGCCGCGCAAGTAGCCACAAGGGCCAAAGCGAGAAGTAATTGTTTTTTCATAAGCTTAAAAAATTTGAGTATAACGCAATCGCAAAATTACAAATATTTACTGATAATCCCAAATATTTAGCAAGGAAAAGCTATCATCGGCAAGGTCTCCATTTTATAACACCTTTAAATACCTTAAGCGCAATGAACAACTACAGCATCACGGCAAGATTCGTCAACGTAAAAGCTCTTCGAGATCTACCAGGCCAAAGCAAAACTCATTTGTCAAACCCTAAAACGAACAAGAAAAAATCATGGATGAAAAGAAAGCCAGGTGTGGCGATAACACCGCCATAACCATCAAAAAAAATAAGTTATGGCTGAGTTATCATCTATAAGTCAGCCATAACTACGAAAAAAAAGGAGTTATGGCGGCGCTATCCTTGCATAATTCAGATCTTTTTGGTATCTTTGCACCTGTAAGATGGAGATATAAACCGAATAAAATCAGAAAGTTATGGGTGTAAACGGGATTATAGGGCGTGAGTACGAGCAAAAACTCATCCAGGAGCGCTGTGAAAGTAGCAAGGCCGAGCTGATAGCGATCTATGGTCGCAGGCGTGTGGGAAAGACTTTCTTGGTCCGAAAAATGTTCAATGACCAGTTTGCCTTTTCGTTTATAGGTATGTACGAAGTGGAGCGCGCAGTGCAGCTGGAGCAGTTTCGGATGGCATTGGAGCAGTATTCCAAGCAAGCCGTACCCAGACTGAAAACCTGGTTTGAGGCATTTGCTGCTTTGCGGGAATATCTGTCGGGAATATCTCAGCAAGACCCGATTGTTCTGTTCTTTGACGAGTTGCCGTGGATGGATACACCAAAAAGCAATTTCATCGCAGCTTTCAGTTTCTTTTGGAATTCATGGGCTTCTATGATTCCCAATCTCAAACTGATCGTGTGTGGTTCTTCCACCACGTGGATGCTATCAAAGTTTATAGGCGACAAGGGAGGGTTGTACGGTCGCGTGACTCGTCAGATCTACCTCTCTCCATTCTCCTTGGGCGAGACTGAGCAGTTCTTAAACGAACTGAAAGGGCTCAAACTTACCCGCCAGCAGGTGTTGGATGTGTATATGATACTGGGTGGCATTCCTTACTATCTTGACATGCTGGAGCGAGGTGTGCCCTTGGACGCGTGTATCGATAGGTTGCTTTTCTCGCAGGATGCGCCATTGCGTGGAGAATTCGGTTTTCTCTTTCGATCTCTCTTCCACGACTCCAAGCATTATCGCAAGATAGTAGAGGTACTCTCGCAAAAAATGAAGGGGATGACACGCAAGGAATTGATGGATGAGCTGAAACTGAAAAGTGGCGGACAGTTGTCAGAAATTCTGGAGAATCTGCAGAAATGTGATTTTATAAGGAAATACGCTACTATAGGAAAAAGTGAACGGGACGCACTTTATCAGTTGACCGATTTATACTCACTGTTTTACACCCGTTTTGTGGCTAACAACAGTGGGCAGGACAAAAGCTATTGGAGCAACATGCGCAATTCGGGAAGCCGAACAGCCTGGAGTGGTTATGCTTTTGAGCAGGTTTGCTTCCACCATATCCCACAGATCAAGAAGGCATTGGGGATTTCAGGCGTGTTGGCAAATGTCTATTCCTGGTCTTGCAGACCGTTTGCGGATGCTACCGGTGCGGAGTGGCGAGGAGGTCAGATAGACATGCTGATAGATCGTGCTGACGGAGCGATCAATATTTGTGAGATGAAATACGCCAAGGACGAATTTGTCATAGATGCCAACTATGAGCAGCGGCTGCGAGAAAGAATGTCGTCATTTGCCGTGGCGACCAAGACGAAGAAGGCCTTGCTACATACTTTTATCACGACGTATGGGGTGAAGCGGAACACGCATAGCGGATGGGTGAATAGTGAGGTGAAAATGAATGATCTTTTTGGATAGAGAGCAAAAGCATAATAATACTCAAAGAATGGAGGAAAAGCATGGGGATTGGGAAAATAATCGTATATTTGCAAACAAAAACCAGGGAGCTATGGCAGAGACAAGAAACAGAAGGTTGCCCGTAGGCATTCAGTCATTTGAGAAAATCAGAAAGGATGGATACCTTTATGTTGACAAGACGGATATTATCTGGCGTCTTGCCAACACTGACAACACGTATAATTATCTGAGTCGTCCGCGCCGTTTTGGTAAGTCGCTGCTCGTCGATACACTCGAAGCCTACTTTCTGGGCAAGAAGGAGCTCTTCGAGGGACTGAGGATCATGGAGCTGGAGAAAGAGTGGGTGAAGCGCCCTGTCGTCCGGCTCGACATGAGCCAGGCCGGAGCAGAACCAGAAAGTGTGCGAAGCTATCTGGACGATGTTTTCCATACCCTGGAGGCGGAGTACAAGATAGTCGTGCGCCAAAATTGTTCGCTTGCCGTAAGATTCAAGAATATCATCGAGGGTGCTTACAACAAGACAGGGCAGCAGGTGGCCATTCTCATCGACGAGTACGACGCTCCGTTGCAGCACTCCTGGAAGACGCCGCACCACGAAGCCTGCACCAGCATCTACAGAGAGGTCTTTGCCATCCTAAAGGCGAACGACAAATACGAGCGGTTTGTCTTCATCACGGGCATCACCAAGTTTACGCAGATCTCGCTCTTCTCCGTACTCAACAACCTGAGCAACATCAGTTTTGAACCTGAATACGCTGCCATCTGCGGTATTACGAAGGAAGAAATGCTCCGCAATTTCAAACCCGAAATCGACAAGCTGGCTGCGTATGAGAACCACACCTACGACGAAGCCGTGGCGCAACTGACGGCCTATTACGACGGCTATCATTTCAGCCATGACAACATGGCGGACATCTTCAACCCCTTCAGTCTGGTCAACGCCCTGTCTGACTCAAAATTGAGGAACTACTGGGCCGCCTCGGGCGCCACTTCCTTGCTTCCGAAGTTTGTAGATAATATAGAAATAAGACTGAAAAACTTCGAGAATTGTCCGATAGACAGCGACACCTTGGAGACTTCCGACGTGACAGGAGGCGGAGCGGAACTGTTCCTCTATCAGTCGGGCTATCTTACCATCAAAGGTTATACGGACGGCATCTATATACTTGGCATTCCCAACTATGAGGTTCGCAAGGCACTATACAAGATTGTGCTGCCTGCACTGACGCTGAAAACGGACGATCAGGGAAAGGGACTGGTCGATTGGAAGGAAGCCTGAAAAACATTACACAAAAGGCGGGCAACAAATTATTCGTTTTAAAAAAATATTTGTACTTTTGCAGCGGATTCACACCCCACGGACATAAAGAATGGAAGGCGGGTCTTGATAGATGCCAAATATAAAAAAACAAAAAAATGGATAGTTTGTTTCTTCTACAGTTTACCTGCTTTCTCTTCGTGTCGATCAATGCCATCATCTTGGGGATCACACGATTACAGATCAAGTGGATGAACTGCCGATACGAAAAGTCGCGATGGCTGATATTCGCAGCCATGGTGGGACTGGCCCTGCAGTTTTTGGCACAAATGGGGGGGGGGAATTTCGGGCGAAAGGCGACGATGAGGGAGCCATATTCAACATGCTGGTCTATCCTCCCTGCTTCACGCTCATCGCCATGGGCATCTACAATATCGAGGCTATGCACGCCAATCTCCGAAAGATGAACGTCGTTTGTGCCACTATTTATGCCGCCATACTCGCTATCTTCGGTGTAGGCTATAGCCAGAGCGGAAGTTTCCATATTGGCAACTGGCTCTATGTGATGGTCTTCCTGTTTGGCGTCAATTTGGCCTACTGTCACGTGATGATAATAGTGGAAATCAGAAAGCGCAGGAAGATGCTGGAGGAAATGGCGGGCAACGATATTCTGCCCTACGTGAGATTCGCACGCGCCAGCGTGATCATCCTTCTCCTTCTCATTATAGCCATGCCTGTCGCCGTGCTTTCCACCGATTTTCTATATGTCATCGGACCCTTGGAACTGCTTGCCTTGCTTTTCTTCACGATCAGTTTTGTGTCGCTGGGATATAACTACAACCCTGCCGAGGAACTTTTGGATAAGGATGTGGAAGAAAACTATGCCGTCATGGAAAACGGGCAAATGGAAACCACGCAAATAAAAGCCACAGAGACGGAAAGCACGCAGACGGAGACCGAGCAGACGGAAAGTTCGCAAACAGAAAATGGTGGAGAGGCTGCACCCTGCGCTGAAGAGCAGAATGTTGAACAGGACAAGAAGGAAGAAACTTTACAACAACAGTTTGCTGCAGCACGACAGAAGATCATCCGCGAGAAGCTGGACGCCTGGTGCGCCAGCAGGGGATATAAAGACACATCGGTCAACATGATCTCGCTGGCACGCTCGCTAAGCATCACCAAAACGGAGTTGTCACGATACCTCTCCTCCTGCTACAACACCACCTTCCGTATCTGGCTGGCCGAGGTGCGCTTTGAGGCTGCCAAGCGGATGATATTGGAGCATCCCGACTACAGCAACGACGTCATCTCTGCGGAATGTGGCTTCTCATCCCGCTCCTATCTCTACCGCATGTTCAAGGAGAAGGAGGGCTGCTCGCCTACGGCCTGGAAAGAAAAAAATAGTTAAAAAAATACGTTCAAGGTGTCTCCTTCCCCCCGAAAGAGACACCTTTTTTGGTAGGAAATGGACACCTACGTAGGGGAAGTGGACACTTTGATTGATGGGAAAACACTAATTTTGTGTCGCACAATATAAGATCCAATGGATTGTCAAGTCAAATTAATTAAAGCATATTCATAATGTTACATTTCACACATCAATCAAAGGAACTGCAAACAGGCACAGTCCTAAAGGCAACGAGAGTAAAAACTATTGCTCTGTTGTTCATGTTGCTACTCTTGCTACCAACTCTATTGCTGGCAAAAGGTGGCGTCAACAAGTCTTCCTTATCCTATAAGGCTGCTTCCACAGAACCAATAGCTCGCGCAGAATACAATAAAACCACAAAAGTTCTTACATTTTTATATAATATTCCTTCAGCAACGGAAGATGAGAATCTAACGGTGGTGAAGTTTTACAATAAGTCAGACAACCCAAATTGGTTCAATGGTAAGTTTTCTTCATTTCATTATTGGACAGAAGAAATAAAGAGTGCCACTTCGGTAATCATAGAAGAGAGTTTCAAAAACTATGCGGTACCAACATGCGAAAAAATGTTTTATCAATTCGATAATCTGAAATCCATTACAGGCCTGGAATATCTGAACACTACCAATGTAAAGAGTATGCGTCAGATGTTCTGCTCCTGCAAGGCGCTGACATCTCTCGATATAACTCATTTAAAAACGAATACCGTAACGGACATGGCTTATATGTTCCATACCTGCGGAGTAAGTTCACTTGACTTGTCGAACTTCAATACTGAAAACGTAACGGACATGGCTTATATGTTCAAGTATTGCAACCAGCTTACTTGGATCGATTTATCAAGCTTCAATACAGCCAAAGTAGAAAAAATGTATGGCATGTTCCAAGGTACGGCACAGTTGGAACATATCTATGCGAAAGAATTATTCACAACGGAACAAGTAACCAATTCAAATTCAAATAATATGTTTGATGGTTGTCTGAAACTTCCAAACTTTGATTCTAATGTCGTGGACAAAACACATGCTAACAGATTCAAAGATGGTTACTTCGAGGAACTGGTGGCCAAATCGGGTGAGGAGAGGATAGGAGCTGTAATAGATAATGGACTTACAGCAAATCATCTCAACCTTAACGACGACAAAGATTTATATCTATTCAATAACTTCGTAGCTAAAAAGGCCGCATACAGTCGCACGATGAAGGAAGGTACAATATGGGCTACGCTTTGTCTACCGTTTGATGTCTCACTCGATGGTCAGAACTTCCGCGCCTTCCATCTGCTTTCGACTACAGAAGATGGCGTAGAACTCAAGGAAATGGAGAAAGTAATCCAGGCTGGTACGCCTGCTGTCATCATGATGAAAGAGGCGGAGACCAAGCTCCAGTTCTCTATAGAAAATTCGTCAATAAAAAGTAATATTTCACCCGCGACTACTGAGGACGACAACTACAAGTTTGTGGGTATCTATCAACAAAAGGAGTTCAACAAGGATACGGATGGCAACTGCTTCATCGTGAAGGGCAACATGCTGATGAATCCTGCTAAACTGCTGGAGAACGAAAAGACCACAAAAGTGGCCTGCAAGCCTTTCCGTGCTTACTTTGTTTACAATTCTGAAACTGTAGGCGCCAAAACGCTGAACATCAGTATCAGCGACAAGACGACAGCCATCGATCATCTCGATGCTATAGGCGATGGGAAAGCGGAATACTACGACCTGCAGGGCCGTCGCCTCAATGAGCCTCAGAAGGGCATTAACATTGTGAAACGTGGTGGAAAAACCATGAAAGTAATCATCAAATAAAGAATGAGAATTATGAAAAAGAAAAAATATATCAAGCCGGAAACAAATAGCGTGGCTATCCAAGCACAGACGTTTTTTGCAACATCTCTCACAAAACTTGAGCTCAAGCAAGCAGCTGAACTAAATTACGAAGAGAATATAGAGGAATATCGCGAAAAGGACGGAAGTATATGGGCCGACTAAGATGATGGAATAGTGATCGACTCAACGTCAAGGGTCTATGTGCCACAATGATAAGTGGCGTATAGACCCTTGTTTTTTGCCGTTTCACCTCAGGGAATCACCCAGGGAAATATATTGGCCTACGAAGGCACGGACGTGGGCGGCGTAGGCGACGGGATGGTCGTGGAAACTACGCGCATGGATGCTGCCCGGACTGACCCATTGCGCCTTGGGCTGGGGCTTGGCAGCGTAGAGGCGCGCCAGCATGGAGAAGGGCACGAAGGTGTCGCGGTCGCCATGGATGAAGAGCATTGGCTTGTGGCAACGGGCCACCTGACGCAGAGGCGAGGCCTCGTCGAAACTCCAGCCGTAGCGGACACGACAAAGGGCGCTGCAGGCATGGAGCAGGGGGAAGGCAGGGAGACCGAAACGGTCGTGAAGCTCGCCCTCAAACTCGTCCCAGGCGCTGGTGTAGCCACAGTCTTCGACAAAGCACTTTACATAAGATGGGAGCCGTTCGCCCGAGACGCTCATCACGGTGGCGGCTCCCATCGACACACCGTGGAGCACCATCCGCGTATTGCCACCACGACCGAAACGACTGTTGGCCACCTCCATCCAGCGCATCACGTCGAGGCGATCGAGCCAACCCATCTGCACGGCCTCACCCTCGCTGCGGCCGTGGGCGTGGAGGTCGGGGAGCAGGAGATTGAAACCCATGTGGTGGTAGATGGAGGCGATATGCATCATACCCATACCGTTGTCCTCATAGCCGTGGACGAGGAGGGCCACGCGGTCGGTGGGCCGGGGAGCAAGGATATAGGTGGCGTGGTGGCGCTCGCCTGTGGCCATGGTGACGAAGGTGTCGCGCAGGGCGTGGTGGCGCTGCAGACTGTCAGCCCAGGGGCGCAACTGCGGGTTTTCGTCGATGATGTTGTGGAAGCGCCAAGAGAGGTCATGACTGTGTTCCATTGACGGACGGAGGGCATAACGCAACATATAGTCACTGCCCAGGCCGAGGACCGCGAGGAGCACCACGCAGACCACGGCGAAGCCCACAAGAGCCCGCTTGCGGGAGAGGATGAGACGTTTATTCATATCTTCTTTTATTATGAGTATTCATTTATAATGGATCTTCTGCAGCCGCAAAGATAATACCTTTTTTTGTGTTTACTCCAACCAGTAGAGGTAAAATACCAAAAATAGTATTACCTTTGCAGAGCCTTCACCCCCTCTTGAAGAGGACGGATCATAGAGATTTACGGAGAAGAATACACGTAGTGTTACACCCTTCAAGTAGAAAAAGGACGGCGATAGGCGAATCGGTTTGATAGAAGCATACGTGCCTCATTGTGAATAAACCTGTGGAAAACCCCGTGGAAAAGTGGGGGAACAATCTTCTCATAATCTTGTGGATTTCCACCGACCCACGGCCGAAACCTACCCATAGTGGATATCCACAGGGTTATCCAAGCCGATTTAGACAACTTTTCAACGGATTTAGGCGCTCAAAAGATATAAACTTATTATCTTTGCAACAGAATGTGGAAATGTGGAAAAGTGGGTTTACTAACTGACTATCAGAAAAAACAAAAAATGATAAAGCAGGGAAAAGGCTAGGAAAGTGTGGATAATGGAAAACGGGCAATAAGACCCAGAAGTTATCCACGTTATCCACGGCCTATCATAACTCATCATATTTTCTTTTAAAGAGAAAAAAAAATAATAATATAAATAAGTTGAGAATATGAACGTGAAAGAAGAATGGAAGGCGAAAGGTTTCATTGATGCGCCCGTTGATGAGTCTCTCTATATATAACTGAAGATTCGAATCTATCTCTTTAAAAATAGTCATTCTTTTAATTGATGGTGTAAAGATACGAAAAATAATCCATATAACGGCAAAAATCAGAGATTATTTTCGTGAAATATAATCTTTTAAACAGGCCTTACTTTTTAAAGTGGGCTCATTTATAATAGTGTTGAGGAATTAAGGTAATATACGAATATGGCACTGAACCAAACCAATAAGCTCGTTTGGATAGTGGAAACAATCTATCGGGCACGCAAGATTTCTTTTGAGGAATTGAACCGTCGTTGGATGAATAATGTTGATCTGAGTGGCGGTGAAGAGATGTTGAAGCGCACCTTCCACAAGTGGAAATGGAATATCTTCGACACATTCGGTCTGTCTATCGACTGTGAGAAAGTGGCTCCTTATAGGTATTACATTGCCAATGTAGATGATATAAAGAGTGGAAGTATTGAAAATTGGTTACTCAGTACACTATCGGTGAGTAATTATCTCCTTGAAAGCAAATCAATCAAGAACAGGATTATCCTTGAAGACGTGCCCAGTGGCAGGGTATATTTGGAGCAAATCATCGATGCTATGAAGAAGAACAAATTCATTCATATCAACTATTTCAACTACAAGAAAGGTGACACACATGACCATTATGTGATGCCATTATGCGTAAAGCTATTCCGTCAACGCTGGTATTTGGTGGGGCGTAATTGGCCTGCAGGCTACGACCTCGTCTTCTGTCTCGACCGCATCCAAAACTTCCGTCTGTCGAGCCATACTTTTGAATATCCCGAAGACTTCGACCCACAGGAATATTTCAATGGTTGCATTGGTGTAATCACAGGCGACGGCTGTGGTATCGAGAAGGTGAAACTCAAAGCCAGTACCGCTCAGGCAAACTATCTTCGTGATCTTCCTCTGCATGAGTCGCAACAAGAGACTGGGCAAACAGATGAATACAGCATTTTTGAACTGCATGTCCGCCCGACATTCGACTTCCAACAGAAACTGCTATGCTATGGTGAAAACCTTGAAGTGCTCGAACCTCTTTGGCTTCGTAAAGAGATAACAGAAAAAGTAAAGAGGATGTGGAACATGTATAAGGAGGATAAGTAATGTAGGACTTTGGGGACAAGAATTTCTGTACTGTTGCCACAACCATTGCTGATAGACGAGGAGAAATACTCAACTATTTCATCAATCGTGCCACTAATGCCTCTGCCGAGTCTCTTAACGCTAAGATTAAACTCTTCAGAGCACAGTTGCATGGGGGTGTTGATGTTATGTTCTTCCTGTTTAGTCTAACAAATATCTATGCTTGACACAGGTTTTTGCAGGTGCTCCTGAATAATACTACCTTTGCTTTGTTGATAACCCTGTGGAAAAGCAGGGAAATAACCTTCTCATAACCCTGTGGTTTTCCACCGACCCACGGCCGAAACCTACCCATAGTGGATATCCACAGGGTTATCCAAGCCGATTTAGACAACTTTTCAACGGATTTAGGCGCTCAAAAGATATAAACTTATTATCTTTGCAACAGATTGTGGAAATGTGGAAAAATGGGTTTACTAACTGACTATCAGAAAATACAAAAAATGATAAAGCAGGGAAAAGGCTAGAAAAGTGTGGATAATGGAAAACGGGCAATAAGCCCCAAAAGTTATCCACGTTATCCACGGCCTATCATAACTCATCATATTTTCTTTTAGAAAGAAAAAAAGAAATAATAATATAAATAAGTTGAGAATATGAACGTGAAAGAAGAATGGAAGTCGAAAGGTTTCATTGATGAGCCCGTTGATGAGTCTCTGGATCTGAAGCAGGAGATACGCCGTCTCTGCCGCGAGAAGGACGCTATCATCCTGGCCCACTACTACACGATGCCGGAGATACAGGACATAGCCGACTTTGTCGGCGACTCGCTGGCCCTGGCGCGTGAGGCGGCTAAGACGGAGGCCAAGGTGATGGTTATGTGTGGCGTCCACTTCATGGCCGAGACCTGCAAGCTGCTCTCGCCAGAGAAGACGGTGCTCTCGCCCGACCTTACGGCGGGCTGCTCGCTGGCCGACAGTTGCAAGGCCGAGGACCTGCGGAAGTTTAAGGAAGAGCACCCGGGCTACGAGGTGGTCTCCTACGTCAATACGACGGCGGCGGTGAAGGCGCTGACCGACGTGGTGGTGACCTCGGGCAACGCCAAGAAGGTGATCGACTCCATCCCCAAGGACACGAAGCTCATCTTCGGACCAGACTACAACCTCGGAAGCTATATCAACTCCGTGACGGGCAGAAACATGTTGCTGTGGAATGGTGGCTGTCACGTCCATGAGCGCTTTAGTGTGGCGGAGATCGTCAAACTCAAGGAGCAGCATCCCGAGGCCGTCGTCATGGCCCATCTGGAGTGTAAGGCGCCCGTGCTGGCCGCTGCCGACGTGAAGGGATCGACGGCCACGATGCTCCATTACGCACAGGATCATCCTGAGGTCAAAGAGTTTATCGTTGCTACAGAGGCCGGTATCCTCCATGAGATGCAGCGCACTTGTCCCAACCAGACTTTCCTCCCTGTGCCTCCTGAGGTGACGGAGGGTGGCAGGGGCTGCGCCTGCACGGAGTGTGAGTATATGAAGAAGAACACGCTCGAGAAAGTGTATAACGCGCTGAAGTATGGCTGGCCTGCCGTGGAGGTGGATCCTGCCATTGCACGCGACGCCGTGAAGCCCATCGAGCGCATGCTCTCCCTCAGTTGATCCGCATGAAGGGTAGGGTGGCTTATCAGTTATAAAAATACAGCAGGATGATGGAAAGGTCCGTCTCCTGCTGTATTTTACTTTTTATTTGAGTGAGAACAAACGGATTTTTTCTAAAAACTAACAAACAAGTCTTATATACAATAATCAAACTTATCTTATGAAGAAAATCGTATGTTCAGTATTTGCATTGTGCTGCTGCTCGCTGGTGCTTGCGCAGGAGAAGACGCGCAGTCTGTCGGTAGAACTGCTTGGTGCGCAAAACGTGGTGGGCATCAACTATGATAGCCGTTTCAAGGGCAACTCGGGCTGGGGCTACCGAGTGGGCATAGGCTATGGTTATGGAGACAATTCCAGTTGGATCGATCAGAAAATCAGTGGTGTGGGTGTGCCGTTGGAGTTGAATTACCTGCTTGGAGAGAAGAAGAGTAAACTGGAGGTAGGCTTTGGCGCCAGTCTGGGTGTGTATCATATCAAGGAAACGTCATGGGTCTATTCTCAGCCCGTGCCGCCTGAGACGGAAGAAATTGCAGAGCCCTACGAATCGAAGGAGAACCGTTTCGGCTATTTCTTGTTTGGCAACATCGGCTATCGCTACCAGCGTACCAACGGTTTTATGTTTCGCGTAGGCTTATCGCCGTCGTTCAACTTCGGCGATAAGCATGGCATCAGTAAGTCCGCCTTCTACCCGTACATCGGACTTGGCTGGTCGTTCTGACGCTATCAAGGCGGACAGTTTTTTTCTATATATATAAGGTATGTTTTTCTATATATAAATAATGTATAGGATAATGTATAGGAAAACCTACTGAGCGTTCTCCTCCTCTTTCTTGGTGAGCACGTGGTCCACACCTTCCATACGGTCTATTAGATAGACGGGGCGTCGCTTGGTCTCGATGAAGACCTTGCCGAGGTATTCGCCGATAATGCCCAGGGAGATGAGCTGCACGCCTCCGAGGAAGAGGATGAGGATGACGATGGTGGGGAAGCCTTGGACAGCTTCGCCGACCACGAGTGTCTTGATGAAGACATAGACCATGTAGAGGATGGCCAGCAGGGCACTGAGCAGGCCGATGAGGGTGGAAAGGCGGAGCGGGGCGGTGGTGTAGGAGGTGAGGCCGTCGATGGCCAAGTCAGCCAGGCGGCGGAAGTTGAAGGACGACTGGCCTGCCGTGCGCTTCTGCTCGTGGTAACTGATTTCCTGTTTCTTGAAGCCAATCCACACGTACATGCCCTTGGTGTAGCGTTGCGACTCGCGAAGTTGCCGTAGGGCGAGGATGCAGCGACGGTCGAGGAGGCGGAAGTCGCCTACGTTTTCGAGCACGTCGAAGCGGGTGGAACGGTTGAGGAGGCTGTAGTAGAGGCGGCTCAGACGGCGGCGCAGCCAACTCTCGCGGGCGATATCTCGCCGCGCATAGACGTCCTGTGCTCCCTCCTCCCAAAGGTGCAGCATGTCGGGTATGAGGGCAGGCGGATGCTGGAGGTCGGCGTCGAGGATGATGACGCAGTCGCCCGAGGCGTGGTCGAAGCCCGCCAGCATGGCATTCTCCTTGCCAAAATTGCGTGAGAGGCTGATGAAGGCCACCCGCGGGTCCTTGCGACGCAGTTGCCGCATAACGCTGAGCGACTGGTCGCGGCTGCCGTCGTCGATGAGCAACACCTCCCATTGGTATTGCAACTGGCTGTCCATGACCTCGCACAGGGCTGCATGGAGGGCGGGGAGCGACGACTCCTCGTTGTAGCAGGGAATGAGCAGGGTGACTTTCTTCATGTTTTTATTTCTTTCTTTGAGATTTCCGGCCCTTTCGAACAGATTCTTATTGTTGTGGTGGAATCTGAAAAGGAGAAGATCAGTTGATGACGGCAATCTTGCAGACCACACCCTTGCTGCCATCCTCTGTGGCTGCCTCGACCATATAGACGCCGCTTGCCACCCGTTTGCCGTCGAGGTCGTTGCCGTCCCATGTGAAGGTGCCACCCTGGCTTCTACCCTCGGCCACGAGTGTTCCTGCGGTAGTGACGATCTTCACGTCGGCGTTGTAGCTCAGTCCTGTGACGGTGATGGTGCCACGGTAGTCTGGGCGAACGGGATTGGGATAGGCGTAGGTGGTCTCCTTGTCCATCGTCTGCGAGGGCTCCGAGGCGTCGCTTAGATAGGAGCAGAGACCCTTGTCGGTGCCGATGAAGACCTCTCCCGTCTTGGGGTCGATGGCCAGCGACTCGATGTTGTCGCTCACGAGGCCACTGTTGGATGAAAGGAAATGGTGAACCTGCGTGTTGAGGTCTGCGCTGATGAGATAGACGCCGTTGCCGCCCGTGCCAAACCACTTGCGGTTGCCGCCATCGACGGCCATGCAGGTGATGTCGATGTTGTTGAGCAGGTAGTCGGCGAGGTTGCTGCCGTCGTTGCGTGGCACCTTGTACTGCTGGAAGACCACGCTTCCGGGATCGGTTGCCAGATCGGAGGGCTGCAGATAGACAGGGCCACCGTTGAGTCCCGCCCAGATATTTCTGTCGCGGTCCTCTGCCATGCAGCGCACGCCACCGCCGCCATTGACCTCGGCATTGTCCTCGTTGACGAAGCGCGTATAGCGGTTGATACCCTTCGTGGAGGGCTGATAGACTACCAGGGCTGGCGTCTTGTAGTGGTTGTTGGCCAACCAGAGATTGCCCGAACTGTCGAAGGTCAGGCAGCCGCCGTTGTTGAGCGATGTGTTATCGCTGCCCATGAACGACTTGTTGTGGTGGCTCACCCATTGTCCATCCTTAGTGAGCTGGCTCAGGGAGGAACCATCGCTGATGCCGTTGAAGACCCACAGGTCGCCCGTGGTGTCAAACTTCAGTCCGCTGACGATGACATAGTCCTTGTTGCCAGCCGCCACGCCATGGGCCACCTGCAGGCAGCCGCCACTATTATCGTAGTTATACTCGCGGACGAACGTGCCGTTGCTAAACTCGTAGAGGCCGGTTCTGCCTCCCGCCAGGACGCGGGCAGGATTGGTGGGATCGACGTCTATACACATCAAGTCAAGATACTGGTGGCCCGTCTTCGCCGCCACGTCGTCCTCATAGATTTGCCACTCTCCGCCGTCGAGCACCTGGATGGTGGCGGGACGGCGCAGCTCGGTCAGTCCGTAGCCGCCACCGACGGTATAGAGTTTGCCGCCGCTATAGCGCATAAAACCGAAGTAATTGTATTGGGGGCCGCCCGGTGAAAGCGTCTTCGCTGTAGTCATCAGATCGGGGTCAGGACTCACGCTGCGCGCCACATACTCGCCCGTGCGCCGCCAATTGCCCTTGTCGAGCAGGTTGTCCGTCATGAGGGCTCGATACTGTCCCTTCTGCTTCGACTCGGCGTAGATGTAGCCGCCCTCGATGTGGCAGTAGTCCACGGCAAAGCCGAGGTTGTAGGTGTTGGCTATCTCCGCTTGCGCCACGTTGAGGCAGACGATACCGAAGCCTGTGGCGATGTAGCAGAGTTTCCCGTAGTTGTAGATGCTGTGGATGGTTTTGTCGGCGGTCATGGAGTGGTTGTAGTAGTCGCTGATGCTCACTACGTTGTCCTTGCCATCGACCAAGTCGATATAGCCCGACTCATAGATGACGACGAGGCGCGCGGCCCCCTTGTTCCACCCGATGAGCGTCACGCCCGTATCGGTCAGTCCGTTGGTCTTGTCGAAGGTGTGGATACTCTGGTCCTTCTCGTTGTAGGCATAGAGGTCGTTGGAGGCGAGGACGTAGAGCCGGTCGCCTCCTTTCTCCACCCATGTGGGGTTGTGGTAGGACATATACGCCTTCCACGTTCCGATTTCCTGTGCCTGCAGGCCCGTGGCCGAACTCAGGAGTCCGGACAAGAGCAGGGCTGATACGAAATGTTTCATCATCTATGAGATATAATAGGTATAAATGGGGACGGACAAGCCTGGACGGGCAAGGATATCCGTTCCGCCTTGTGCTTACGCCTTCTCTCCGTGGAGAAACGCCACCAGTTTTCTGACGGCTCTTCCTCGGTGGGAAATTTGGTTTTTGACGGTCTCGCCCAGTTCGGCAAACGACTGGTCGTAGCCTTCGGGGATAAAGATGGGGTCGTAGCCGAAGCCCTCCGTGCCATGCTTCTCCAGGGCGATTTTTCCCTCCACCTCGCCGCAGAAGCAGTCCGTGCGGGGCGAGGCCGACGGCGCGTCCTGTCTCCTTATTAACGTGATGATGGTGCGGAATCGTGCCTTGCGGTTGTTATTATTTCCTAATTTGGCCAGCAGTTTGCGCATATTGGCCTCGCTGTCGTGGTCCGTGCCCTCGGCGTAGCGCGCGCTGTGGACTCCAGGCTCGCCACCCAAGGCATCGACCTCCAGTCCCGTGTCGTCGGCAAAGCAGTCGTAGCCATAGTGGTCGAAGACGTACTTGGCTTTGGCGAGACTGTTCTCCTCCAGCGTAGCCCCGTCTTCGGGAATATCCTCGTGGCAACCGATGTCGGCCAAGGAGAGGAGCTTGTAGCCCTCTCCCAAAATCTCGCGCAACTCGCGCAACTTGTGTGCGTTGTTGGTGGCAAAGACCAGTTTCATCTTCTCGTTCATTATCTTTTCGTTCTTCATTTTCTTGTTTATCATGCTTTTTCCTCCGAGGAAGTTTTCTTCTCCTCCAAATCGGTTTTCTTTTCCGCTACGATAGGAGACTCTGTGTGGTCCTTTTCTCCAGCAGCCTCGGTTTCCTCGCCCAAGGCCATTTCCTTGCGCATTTTCTCCGAAATATTGCCCTTGATCTCGTCGAAGCCATTTCCGAAGACGCCAATGACGGCCGACTGCGATACGAAGGCGTGGGGGTCCACATACTTGATGAGGCGGAAGATATATTGGCTCTCGCGCTTGCGGGCCAGGACGAAGAGCACCTTGGTGGGCGTGTTGGTGAACCAGCCGTAGCCGTCGAGTATCGTCACGCCGTGGTGGGTCGTGCTGCCAATGGCGCTGGCTATCTTCTCATAGTTTTTGGAGAAGATAAGGAATTGTACACTCTGTCGCCGCGAGTTGAATACATAGTCGAGCATGACGTTCTCCGTCAGCAGCGTGAAGAGGCCGAAGACCACCGTGTGGAGACGCTCCTGCATCGTTGCGCCAAAGGCTGAGAAGAAGAGACAGGAACCGATGATGCAGAAGTTGACGCAGATGAGGACGTTGCCCAGCGAGATGTCCTTGTACTTGTTGATGCAGGCCGCGATGATATCCGTGCCACCGGTCGATCCATTGCTCAGGAAGACGATGGCAAGGCCCGATCCGGTGAACATCGTGCCAATAATCAAGGCCATGAACGTGTTGCCTGCTCCGAGGATTTGGATCATCTGGCCGTCGGCCCCCGTCATCCAACTCTGTGCCAGCGTGAGCATGGTGGAGAGCAGGACGATGGCGTAGATGGTCTTGAGCAGGAAGCGCAGGCCCAGGATCTTCAGCGCCGCGATGAGCATGACGACGTTGAGCGTCAGGTAGGTTTGGTAGATGGGAATGCCCGTGACGTAGAATATGATGGCGGAGAGACCCGTCAGCGCACCTGTCACAATCTTGTAAGGCAAGAGAAAGCAGGTCCATCCTATGGTGTAGAACATCAGGCCCAGGGCGATGCAGAGGTAGTCCAGCATCTGGTTTTTCATGTGCTCCCTACTGTTGAGAAAGTTTTTTACCGTTTTTGACATAATTGCTATTGAGATATACTGTTACTATTGATACTATCGAGATATACTATCGAGATATACTATTGCTGAGATAAAATCTATTGAGATAATCTTGTGTCTGTGAAGAGGGGTCGGAAGATGTTTTCAGCTCCCGACCCCTGTTATGCTAATCGTCTTTGGTCGGTCTATTTTACCACGATATTGATGATGCGTCCCGGTACGACGATGGTCTTGACGACCTGCTTGCCCTCCAGGTACTTCTGGCTTCGCTCGTCGCTCATGGCCGCCTCGATGATGGCCTCCTTGCTGGCCGTGGCGGGCAGGTTGATCTGGAAGCGCGCCTTGCCGTTGAAGGAGACGGGCATCTGCACTTCGTCCTCGACGAGGTAGTCTTCGTTCCAGGTCGGCCACTCGGTGTCGCAGACGCTTCCCTTGCCGCCTGTCTGCTCCCAGAGCTCCTCGGCAATGTGGGGAGCGAAGGGTGCGAGGACCGTCACCAGGGTACGGAGAATGCGGAGGTTGCGACACTTCTGCTGCGTCAGCTCGTTGGTGCAAACCATGAATGCGCTTACGCTCGTGTTGTAGGAGAAGACCTCGATGTCCGTGCTCACCTTCTTGATGAGCTTGTGGAGGCTCTTGAGTTCTTCCTTCGTCGGATCTTCGTCGATGAGCTCCTGCTGGAAGAGTTTCCAGAACTTCTTCAGGAAGCGGTGGCAACCGTCAATGCCGTTGGTGTCCCAAGGCTTGCTGGCCTCCACCGGACCGAGGAACATCTCGTAGAGGCGGAGCGTGTCGGCGCCATACTGGCTTACGATGTCGTCGGGGTTGACCACGTTGAACATCGACTTCGACATCTTCTCAATGGCCCAGCCACAGACATACTTGCCGTCTTCGAGGACAAACTCGGCGTTCTTCAATTCGGGACGCCAAGCGCGGAAGGCGTCGAGGTCGAGGACATCGGCGTGGACGATGTTCACATCGACGTGGATCGGCGTGGTGTCGTACTGGTCCTTCAGTCCCTTGGAGACGAAGACGGGGTGTTCGGCAGCGTCGGCTGCATTGACACGATAGACAAAGTTGCTGCGGCCCTGGATCATGCCCTGGTTGACCAGTCGCTGGAAGGGCTCCTCCTTGCAGCTCACGCCGAGGTCGAAGAGGAACTTGTTCCAGAAGCGTGAGTAGATGAGGTGGCCCGTGGCGTGCTCCGTTCCGCCGACGTAGAGGTCCACGTTCTGCCAATACTCGTCGGCCTTCTTGCCCACGAGTGCCTGGTCGTTGTGCGGATCCATATAGCGGAGGTAGTAGGCGCTGGATCCGGCGAAGCCCGGCATGGTGCAGAGCTCGATGGGGAAGACGGTCTTATGGTCGATGAGTCGCTTTTCGACCACGCAGCGCTTCTCCGTGTCCCAGGCCCATTTCTCGGCGCGTCCCAATGGAGGCTCGCCACTCTCGGTGGGCTTGTAGGCGTCGATCTCGGGCAGCTGCAGCGGCAGGCAGTCTTCGGGAATCATATAGGGCATGTCGTCCTTGTAATAGACGGGGAAGGGCTCACCCCAGTAGCGCTGGCGGGAGAAGATAGCGTCGCGCAGGCGGTAGTTGACCTTGACCTGTCCGATGCCCTGCTCGGCGATAAACGCCTTGGTCTTGGCGATGGCCTCCTGGACGGTCAGTCCGTTGAGCGTGAGTGTGGAGTTCACACCCTCGCGCGGCGAGTTCATGACCGTGCCCTCCTTGGCGTCGAAACTCTCCTGGCTGACGTCGGCTCCCTCGATGAGCGGGACGATGGGCAGCTGGAAGTGGCGAGCGAAGGCGTAGTCGCGTGAGTCGTGGGCCGGGACGGCCATGATGGCTCCCGTGCCGTAGCCGGCGAGCACATATTCAGAGATCCAAATGGGGATGCGCTCGCCCGTGAACGGGTTGACGCCATAGGATCCGGAGAAGACACCCGTCACCTTGTGGTCGGCCATGCGGTCGCGCTCCGTGCGCTTGGCGACATAGGCGAGATAGGCCTCCACCTCCTCGCGCTGCTCGCTGGTGGTCAGCTGGGCTACCAGCTCCGACTCGGGGGCCAGCACCATGAAGGTGACGCCGAAGATCGTGTCGGCACGTGTGGTGAAGATGGTGAAGTGGCCGCGGCGTTCCTCCGTGCCCTCGGGTGTGATGCTCTCGAAGCGCATCTCCGCTCCCTCGCTGCGTCCCACCCAGTTGCGCTGGGTCTCCTTGATGGAGTCGCTCCAATTCACGAGGTCCAGTCCGTCGAGCATCCGCTGTGCATAGGCCGAGACGCGCAGGCACCACTGGCGCATCTTGCGCTGGACGACGGGGTAGCCCCCGCGCACGCTCACGCCGTCCACCACCTCGTCGTTGGCCAGCACCGTGCCCAGGTCCTGGCACCAGTTGACCATCGTCTCGCCGAGGTAGGCGATGCGGTAGTTCATGAGCGTCTGTTGCTGCTCCTTCTCATTCATGCTCCGCCAGTCGCGGGCCGAAAAGACGAGCGGCTCCGTCTGGGCCACGTCCATGTCGAGCGTGCCCTCCTCCTCGAAGTGGCGCACCAGCTCATGGATGGGGCGCGCCTGCTTCGTGCGGTTGTCGTAGTACGACTCAAACATCCGCTCAAAGGCCCATTGGGTCCAATGGTAGTAGCCGGCGTCGCAGGTGCGCACCTCGCGGCTCCAGTCGAAGCAGAATCCTATCTTGTCCAGCTGCTCGCGGTAGCGCTTGATGTTCTGTTCCGTCGTCACGGCTGGGTGCTGTCCGGTCTGGATGGCATACTGCTCGGCGGGCAGTCCGTAGGCATCGTAGCCCATGGGGTTGAGGACGTTGAAGCCCTGCTGGCGCTTGTAGCGCGCGTAGATGTCGCTGGCGATGTAGCCCAGCGGGTGGCCGACGTGCAAACCTGCTCCCGAGGGATAGGGGAACATGTTGAGGACGTAGAACTTCTTACGTGTTGGGTCCTCCGTCACCTGGTAGGTCTGATGGTCCCGCCAGTGCTGCTGCCATTTCTGTTCGATCTCTCTGAAATCGTATTCCATTGCTATGTTTTTGTGTTATCGCTTGTACTGTTTGCCGCCCGAGGGGGTGTTTGGGGCAATTTGCGTGCAAATTTACAAAAAACTTTCCTCATTGAAGCGTTTTTTTCCGTGATATTCCCCTGTCGTTCCCTAAATTTGGAATGAATTGTTTCGAAAACCTTGTTGAGGCCCTGTCGGCTCACCCGATAATCCAAAATCACCCCAAAATAGGCTCATGAGACAAATCGGAAACAACTCATCAAAAACGCCTCAAATCATACTCAAAAAATGAAGTTATATTCATCGGCCTATGAAGTTAACTTCATTTTTCGAAGGTCTTAGAGATAGGTGTGATTCTACCAAATGACGTCATAGAGACTATCGCATTGACAACTCATGAGACACATGGGACAAGGAGCGAGCCACGGTAGCTGAGGGCCCGTCTCAATGGTAGCTTACCCTTCGTCTCGGTCATAGCTTACCTTTCGTCTTGGTCGTAGCTTACCCTTTGTTTCGGTTGTAGGTGAGATTCGGCTGCAGATCTCTTGTGGAACGACCTCATTCAGGCGGCGGATTGTTACAATTCGATGACGTTTGTCTAAAAATATGTTTGGCTACTAATAAATAATTATAAATCGTTTGTTGCTCTTTGGTATTGTCGCTAACTTTGCATTCCTCAAAAAACGCCCCCTCCCTTCGCCTTAGGCTAAGGGAAAGGAGAGAGAAAGTGGAGTGGGGCGGTAAGTATAAGATTATCAATGATGAAAGATCAACAACACATCATGGGGCTTCGTGCCGAGGAGGTGGTGGCCAGTCGTCAGAAATACGGGGAAAATGTCCTTACTCCGCCGAAAAAAGCGTCCGTCTGGTCGCTTTTCCTGGAGAAGTTCAAGGACCCGTTGATCATTATCCTGCTCTTCGCGGGTGTCCTCTCCATCGGCATAGCCTGCTACGAGTATTATGGTCTGCACCACGGCGCGACGGTCTTCTTCGAGCCGGTGGGCATCTTTGTGGCTATATTCCTGGCTACGGCCGTGTCCTTCTACTTCGAGCGCGAGGCCGACAAGCAGTTTTCCATTCTCAACCAGGTCCACGACGATGAGCCCGTGGAGGTGATCCGCGACGGCAACGTCACCTCCATCCCCAAGCGCGAGGTAGTGGTGGGCGATATAGTGGTGCTGCCGACGGGTGTGGAGATTCCCGCAGACGGCGAACTCTTGGAGGCGGTGAGCCTCTCGGTCGATGAATCGTCGCTCACGGGAGAGCCCGTCTGCCGCAAGAGCATTCACCCCGAAGACTTCGATCCCAATGCCACCTTTGCCACCAACCGTGTCTTGCGCGGCACGAAGGTGATGGAGGGCCACGGCAGGATGCGCGTCACGGCCGTGGGCGACGCCACGGAGAACGGCAAGGTCTTCGAGGCCGCACAGATAGACAATAGTGTCCGCACGCCGCTCAACGAGCAACTGGACCGCCTCGGACTGCTGGTGACCAACGTCAGTTATGTATTCGCAGCCCTCATCATCGTGGGACGGCTCATCGTCTTCTTCGACTGGGCGCCCGTGGTCTGGACGCTGGCTCTGCCCACGGCGCTGTTCTTCTACCTCGTCATCTGCCGTTTCAAGCGCTGGCGCTGGACGTTCAAGGCCGTGGCTTCCACCAGCTACTTCCTCCTGCTACTGGCCATGATCTACTATTTCCATCTGTCGCTTGGCGGTGCGGAGCAATGGGACGACCTGGTGACTTATACGCTCAACACGCTGATGATAGCCGTGACGCTTATAGTCGTCTCCGTGCCCGAGGGACTTCCCATGGCCGTGGCGCTGAGCTTGGCCTACAGTATGCGGCGGATGCTCAAGACCAACAACCTCGTCAGAAAGATGCATGCTTGCGAGACGATGGGTGCTACGACCGTTATCTGTACTGACAAGACGGGCACGCTGACGCAGAACAAAATGCAGGTCTATGAGAGCCGTTTCTTCGGGATGCCTTCGGGATGCCTTCGGGATGATGCTGTGGCCGAGGGAATGGCCGTCAACTCCACGGCCTCGCTGGATTTCTCCGACCCGAAGTCGCCCCAGGTGCTGGGCAACCCTACTGAGGGTGCTCTCCTGCTGTGGCTCGACCAGCAGGGCGTGGACTACCGCCAGTTGCGCGAGGCTGCTTCCATCGACGAGGAACTGCCCTTCTCCACAGAGCGCAAATATATGGCTACTGTCGTCCGCTCGCCTCGGCTCGGAGGGCAGCGCGTGCTCTACGTCAAGGGTGCGCCCGAGATCGTGCTCTCGCTCTGTGCCCAGACGGCAGGAGACGTGGCGCGCGAGACCATCGATGGCTGGCTGGCTGGCTATCAAGGCCAGGCCATGCGTACGCTGGGCTTTGCCTCGTTTCCACTCAAGGACGGCGAGGAGGCCATCGCCGAGGGCAAGGTGGTGGCGAAGGGCCTTACCTTCCAAGGCATTGTGGCTATCAGCGACCCCGTGAGGGCCGATGTGCCGGCAGCAGTAGAGGAATGTATGAAGGCGGGCATCTTGATCAAAATCGTCACGGGCGACACGCCAGGAACGGCCAAGGAGATAGGGCGCCAGATAGGTCTCTGGACTCCGCAGGACGGAGACAGGGAAATCATCACCGGGCCGGAGTTTGCTGCCCTCTCGGACGAGGAACTTGCTCGCCGTGTGATGGACTTGAAAATCATTGCCCGGGCGCGCCCCATGGACAAAAAACGGCTCGTAGAGGCGCTGCAGAAACTCGACCAGGTCGTGGCCGTGACGGGCGACGGAACCAACGACGCACCTGCCCTCAAGGCGGCCCACGTCGGACTATCGATGGGTGACGGAACGGCCGTGGCCAAGGAGGCGAGCGACATCACGATCATCGACAACTCGTTCTCTTCCATCGGCAAGGCCGTGATGTGGGGACGCTCGCTCTACAAGAACATCCAGCGCTTCCTGCTCTTCCAGCTCACGGTCAATGTGGCGGCGTGCTTCATCGTCCTGAGCGGAGCCTTCATGGGCACGCAGAGCCCGCTCACGGTCACGCAGATGCTATGGGTGAACCTCATCATGGACACCTTTGCCGCCATGGCTCTGGCTTCGCTGCCGCCCTCGGAGCGCGTGATGCGGGACAAGCCGCGAGACCGCAAGGCCTTCATCCTCACCCGCGCGATGTATGAAAATATTCTGGGTGTGGGAGGCTGCTTCTTCGTCTTGCTCTTCGTGCTGCTCTATATCTTCGAGCACGCCGGCATCACGAGTCTCATGGACTTGCTCCACGTGCGCCTCGGAGCATCCGACGGACTGACCCGCTACGAGGAGACGCTCTTCTTCACCATCTTCGTGATGACCCATTTCTTCTATCTCTTCTGTTCCAGGGCCTTCGAGACGGGACGCAGCGCCCTCCATTTCAAGGGCTGCAAGGGACTGCTGCTGATCGTGGCCATCATCTTCATGGGACAGATAGCCATGGTAGAACTGCCGGGAATACAGCATTTCTTCAACGTCTGCGACCTCAAAGTGGCGGACTGGGCCATCATCATCCTGGGCTCTTCCCTCGTCCTGTGGGTGCGGGAGGGCTGGAGCTGGCTCAAGCGCTGCGTCGGCTAAGGGCGCAGAATCTGTGTGCTGGGCGGGCGCGCCTCAAACTTTTTGCGCCCGCCAGGCACAAAAACGGGGGTATCATTTTGCCATTCGGCCTTATTTTTGTATTTTTGCATCCTTGAACTTTCGCGAAGGGGAAGAGCCACGCTGCTTGCTTGATCTTTCCCCCTCTGCGGCAACAATTCAACAAGGCAAAGGCTGACTATGGTAACAAACGACAAGGGACTTACCCCCATGATGCGGCAGTTTTTCTCGATGAAGGAGAAGCACCCCGAGGCGCTGCTGCTCTTCCGCTGCGGCGACTTCTATGAGACCTACTGCGACGACGCGGTGGAGGCTGCGCGCATCCTGGGCATCACGCTCACGCGTCGCAACAACGGAGCGGCGAGTGGGGCGGAGATGGCGGGTTTTCCCCACCATGCCCTCGACACCTATCTACCGAAACTCATCCGCGCGGGAAAGCGTGTGGCCATCTGCGACCAACTGGAGGATCCGAAGAAAAAGCGGGCCGCCATCAAGGGCAAGAAGGGCCTTTCGGAGATGGACAAGATGGTGAAGCGCGGCATTACCGAACTCGTGACGCCGGGCGTGGCCATGGGAGACAACGTGCTCAACTACAAGGAGAACAACTTTCTTGCCGCCATCCATTTCGGTAAGGGGGCTTGCGGTGTGAGCTTGCTTGATATTTCCACGGGAGAGTTTCTCACCGGAGAGGGCAACTACGACTATGTGGAGAAACTCCTGGGCAACTTCCAGCCGAAGGAGGTGCTCTACGACCGCACGCGCAAGCAGGACTTTGAACAGCAGTTTGGCACCAAATTCGTCACCTTTGAACTCGACGACTGGGTCTTCACCGACCAGACGGCACGACAGAAGCTCCTCAAGCATTTCAAAACCAAGAACCTCAAGGGTTTTGGCGTGGACCACCTGCGCAACGGCATCGTTGCCGCAGGGGCCATCATGCAGTATCTGGAACTGACCCAGCACACACATATCTCTCATATCACCTCGCTGCGCCGCATCGAGGAGGACCGCTACGTACGTCTCGACCGCTTCACTATCCGATCCCTGGAGCTCCTCCAGCCGATGCAGGAGGAGGGCACGAGTCTGCTTGACGTCATCGATCATACGGTCACGCCGATGGGCGGACGCATGATCCGACGGTGGACGGTCTTCCCTCTGCGCGATGTCAGGCAGATCAACGAGCGGCTCGATGGTGTGGAGTATTTCTACCGCGACACGGACTTCCGCGAGACGGTGGACGACGAGTTTCACCGCATCGGCGACCTGGAGCGCATTATCTCCAAGGCGGCGGTGGGCCGCATCTCGCCCCGAGAGGTCAACCAGTTGCGCCATGCGCTGGCTGCCACCGTGCCCGTGAAGACGGCTTGCCTGGAGTCGGACAACGAGGCCATGCGGCGCGTGGGCGAGCGACTGAACCTCTGCGAGACGCTTCGAAAGAGAATAGAGCAGGAGATACAGCCCGACCCACCCTTGCAGATCAACAAGGGGGGCGTGATAGCGGCGGGCTTCAGTCCTGAGCTCGACGATCTGCGATCCATCCGCGACAATGGCAAGGAGTATCTGTTGCAGATACAGCAGCGGGAGATGGAAAAGACGGGTATCAGTTCGCTGAAGATAGGCTTCAACAACGTCTTCGGCTACTACCTGGAGGTGCGCAACACGTTCAAGGACAGGGTGCCAGCGGAGTGGGTGCGCAAGCAGACCCTCGCCCAGGCGGAGCGCTACATCACTGAGGAACTGAAGGAGTATGAGGAGAAAATCCTCGGTGCCGACGAGAAGATCATCGCCCTCGAGACTTCGCTCTTCATGCAGTTGGTGGAGGACATGAGGGAGTATATCCCGCAGATTCAGATCAATGCCAATGTCATAGCCCATCTCGACTGCCTGCTCTCCTTTGCCAAGGTGGCGGAGGAGCAGGGCTACGTGCGCCCCGTGGTCGATGAGAGCGACGTGCTCGACATCAGTCAGGGTCGCCATGCTGTCATCGAGACGCAGCTTCCTGTCGGGGAGCGATATGTCCCCAACGATGTCTATCTGGACACGGAGCGCCAGCAGATTGTGATGATCACGGGTCCTAATATGTCGGGTAAGTCGGCCTTGCTGCGCCAGACGGCCCTCATAGCAATCATGGCCCAGATGGGCTGTTTCGTGCCTGCCGAGCGCGCCCGCATAGGACTGGTGGACAAGGTCTTTACAAGAGTGGGCGCCAGCGACAGTCTCTCCACGGGCGAATCAACGTTTATGGTGGAGATGACTGAGGCTGCCAATATTCTCAACAACGTCACGCCACGCTCGCTCGTGCTCTTCGACGAACTGGGGCGCGGCACGTCCACCTACGACGGCATCTCCATAGCCTGGGCCATCGTGGAATATCTCCACGAGCACAAGCGTGCCCAGGCTCGCACGCTCTTTGCCACCCACTACCATGAGCTCAACGAGATGGAGAAACGCTTCGACCGCATCAAAAACTACAATGTGAGCGTCAAGGAGATGGATGGCAAGGTGATCTTCCTTCGCAAACTGGAGCGTGGAGGCAGCGAGCACTCCTTTGGTATCCATGTGGCCGAGATAGCAGGTATGCCGCCCTCCATCGTCCGCAGGGCTTCGACGATCCTGAAGCAGCTGGAGGCGGACAACGCTCAGGTGGGGTCGGCGGGAAAACCGAATGTGGAGAATGTGGTGGCGACCGACGGAATGCAGATGTCGCTCTTCCAGCTCGACGACCCCGTGCTCTCGCAGATCCGCGACGAGATACTACATCTCGACATCGACCACCTCACGCCGATGGACGCACTCAACAAGCTCAACGATATCAAGCGAATACTCAATGGCAAATAGCCCCTGGAGAGCGGCGCGCAGCATAATAAAATATAATAATGAGTTGGAACGCATGGCTATACAAGCAAAATTGCGTAACTTTGCACCCCAATCGAGTGATTGACTCAATTTATAAGGTAATAAGAACTTCAACAAGGAAAACAGAATGGCATATCTTTTTTCATCAGAGTCTGTCTCTGAAGGACATCCCGATAAAGTAGCGGACCAGATTAGCGACGCTTTGCTCGACCAGTTTTTGGCCTATGACGACAAGGCACATTGCGCCATCGAGACTTTCAACACAACGGGACAGGTGGTGATCATGGGCGAGGTGCGCTCCACGGAGTATGTCGATTTGCAGACCGTGGCCCGCAAGACCATCGACCGTATTGGCTACAATAAGGCTGAGTATCAGTTTGACTCGAAGTCTTGTGGTATTCTGACTGCCATTCACGAGCAGAGCGAGGATATCGATCGGGGCGTCAGCCGCGAGGACGAGGAGGCGCAGGGTGCTGGCGACCAGGGAATGATGTTCGGCTACGCCTGCAATGAGACGGCCAACTATATGCCCGTCACGCTCGATCTCGCTCATCTCATCATGCGGACGCTGGCCGACATCCGCAAGGAGGGTAAGCAGATGACCTATCTCCGCCCCGACTCCAAAAGTCAGGTGACGGTGGAATATAGCGACGAGGGTGTGCCGCAGCGCATCGTCACCATCGTCGTGTCGACCCAGCACGACCCCTTCATGGACGACGACGAGGCAATGCTGGCCCAGATTCAAAAGGATGTGGAGGAAATACTCATGCCGCGGGTGAAGGCACAGATCGAGTCGAAATCTGTCCTCGCACTCTTCAACGACGACATACAGTATTTGGTCAACCCCACGGGCAAGTTTGTCATTGGTGGTCCTCACGGCGACACGGGCCTGACGGGCCGCAAGATCATTGTCGATACCTACGGCGGACGTGGTGCCCATGGTGGCGGCGCCTTCTCGGGCAAGGATTCTTCCAAGGTGGACCGATCGGCCGCCTATATGGCGCGCTACATTGCCAAAAATATGGTGGCTGCGGGTGTGGCCGATGAGGTGCTCGTACAATTGGCCTATGCTATCGGCAAGGCGGAGCCCGTGAGTGTCTATGTCAATACTTATGGACGCAAGCATGTGGCGATGAGCGACGGCGAGATAGCCGCAAAGATAAAGGGTCTTTTCGATCTGAAGCCTAAGGCCATTGAGCGCCAGCTCAAGCTGCGCCAGCCGATGTATCTTGAGACGGCAGCCTATGGCCACATGGGCCGCAAGAACGAGGTGGTGAAGAAAAGCTTTACGAGCCGCTACCACGAGACGAAGACCATCGACGTGGAACTGTTCACCTGGGAGAAACTGGACCTGGTGGAGAAACTGAAAGAAGCATTCGGACTCTAAGCAAATGCCTGTTCTGCTGAAGGATACGCTGACGCCGCAACCCGTCAATGAAAACGCGACGCCCAATCCGGGGTCCAATTTTACGACAATAGACGGGGAGACGCGCAACACGGCAGGGATGACTCCCTACCGTGTGTTGCAGGAGTTGCGTCCTGACGCGACTGAGGACCAGAAGGATTCGGCCATTCAGGCCCATTTCAAGGTCGGCGACATAGCCTACAACACGCGCACGGACACGATGACGACTTTCGGCATCCGGGTGCTGAAGGTGAAGCCCTTCGAGAAGACACGCTTCATGGACACGACCTACTTCCATGGCGGGAAGTATTTCCACCCTGAGCTCGGACTGCCACGGGTGGGCGTGGCGGGCGATCCTGCTCCCTATCTCCTGCGCAACGACAACACCATCACCTCGCTGCTGCTGGGCTGCTTCTTGTTGGCTATGTTTTCCTTTTCCTTCTCCAAAAATCTCTTCTTGCAACAGCTGAAGAATTTCTTCTTCGTGCCGCGCAGCGTGGCCGAGATGACAGAGACGGCCCTGGAGCGTCGCTTCCAGTGGTTCTTCATCCTCCAGACCGCCATGCTCTTGGGCATTATCTACTATGTCTATCAGGCGTTCTACCTCCATACCGACTTCGTCATCGACTCGCAACTGGCCCTTATCGCACTTTTTGCGGGCTTCTTCACGCTCTATTTCGGAGTGAAGTATGGTATCTATAAGTTTGTCAATTGGGTATTTTTCCATCGTCAAAATAATGAACAATGGAACCGGTCCTGGCGACTGCTTAGTGCCACGGAGGGCGTGCTGCTTTTCCCACTCGTCCTTCTCGTCGTCTATTTCGACCTTCCGCTCCCTTCTGCCTTTATCTACACCGCTTCCATCATCGTTTTGGTGAAGATTCTGACCTTTTACAAAAGCTTCACCATCTTTTTCAGTCAATCGAACGTCCATCTGCAAATTATTTTGTACTTTTGTGCGCTCGAACTGATGCCGATCGTGACTTCGTGGGGCATTTTGGAAATGATAGCAAGCTATTTGAATATAAATTTTTAAGACAACGATGATTAAAAAGATTTTGATATCCCAACCACAGCCCAGTGCCAAATCTCCTTATTTTGACATAGAGAAAGCACAAGGTGTAGAAATGGTGTTCAGACCGTTCTTCAAAGTGGAAGGAATCACGGCCAAGGAGTTTCGCCAGCAGAAGATCAACATCCTCGACTACTCGGCTGTAGTGTTCACTTCACGCCACGCTGTCGACAACTACTTCAAGCTGGCCAAGGAGATGCGCATCACCATTCCTGAGGACATGAAGTACTTCTGTGTCATCGAAACCATCGCTCTTTATATTCAAAAATACGTCCAATACCGCAAGCGCAAGGTCTTCTTTGGCAAGACGGGCAAGATTGCGGACCTCATCCCGACTATGGTGAAGCACAAGGTGGAGAATTATCTCGTGCCGCAGAGTTCGGTCCACAACGACAGTCTCACTATGCTGCTGGACGAGAAGGGCCTCAAGCACCGCGAGTGTGTGATGTACCGGACGGTGAACAACGAACTGACGGAGGAAGAGGTGAAAAACTTCGACTACGACATGGTGGTCTTCTTCTCTCCCACGGGGGTGCAGTCGTTTACTAGTAGTATGCCCCAGTTTGAGCAGGGCGACGTTCGTATCGCAGCCTTTGGTCCTGCTACGGCCAAGGTGATCCGCGACTCGGGACTGCGTCTTGATTTGGAGGCACCCACCAAGGAGTTTCCGTCTATGACGGCAGCGGTGGAAAACTATCTGAAGCGAGAGAACAGAGTACAGCAATAATTCATAGAAGCGCATAGACCAAAGTATATAACGCCCACGAAGATGACTGCGGGTAAGCACACATTCGGCAAAGAAGAGCATATCGTCAGCAAGTTGCAGATAGACCGTCTCTTCAGCAAAGGGGGCAGCCGTGCGTTGTCGGCCTTTCCGATTCGTGTGGTCTATCGTCTCTATGACCGTCCGGAGTATGACCCAGTGGCCGTGCAGGTGCTCCTGAGCGTACCGAAACGCCATCTGAAGCATGCTGTGGCGCGCAATCGCGTGAAACGCCAATTGCGCGAGGCGTATCGCTTGCAAAAGGAAATCCTCGCCGAGGCGCTGCCCGAGGGCAACCATCTGGACCTGGCCTTCATTTGGCTGAGCGATGATTTGGTTGATACCGCGACCGTCCACCATCGCATGGGCAATCTCCTTGCCCGCTTGGCGGAGCGACTGGGGAGTGCCAAAGCCTGACGGACTTAGCACATAGCGTGATGATGAGACTTTCGGAAGCCGCGCGGGCACTTTCGCGCATCCTTAGCTGGTTGCTCATCCTGCCCATTCGCTTCTATCAGCAATGTATCTCGCCCTTCACGCCTCCCTCTTGCCGTTTCACGCCGACGTGCTCGGAGTATGCGCGCCAGGCAATAGCAAAGCACGGACCTTTCAAGGGTCTCTATTTGGCCATCCGCCGACTGCTCAGATGCCATCCCTGGGGTGGATCGGGCTACGACCCCGTGCCTTGAGTCAAGAGGCGGGTCCACTACGATGCGTAGCGCCCATGATGGAGTGCTATATATTAATAAGGAGAAATAGAACAATCTTTTAAATACATCTCATACAATTTCTATGAAGAATTTTGTTGAAGAGCTGAAATGGCGTGGAATGCTTGCACAGATCATGCCAGGCACAGAGGAATATCTTTTGGAACATACCGTGTCGGCCTATCTCGGCACAGATCCTACCGCAGACTCCCTCCATATCGGACACCTCTGCGGCATCATGATGCTGCGCCACCTGCAGCGTTGTGGACACAAGCCTTATCTTCTCGTCGGAGGCGCTACGGGTATGATTGGCGATCCCTCAGGCAAAAGTGCGGAGCGCAATCTCCTTGACGTCGAGACGCTCTACCACAATCAGGAGGCCATCAAGAAGCAGGCATCCAAGTTTCTTGACTTCGACGGCACGGCGCCCAACAAGGCCGAGATGGTCAACAACTACGACTGGATGAAGGACTTCTCCTTCCTCGACTTTGCCCGCGAGGTGGGTAAGCACATCACCGTCAACTATATGATGGCGAAGGAGAGCGTGCAGCAGCGTCTCAACGGTACGGCGCGCGACGGACTTTCCTTTACTGAGTTTACCTACCAGCTCCTCCAGGGTTACGACTTCCTCCATCTCTACCGCGAGCATGGCGTCCGGTTGCAGTTGGGTGGCAACGACCAGTGGGGCAATATGACGACGGGTACTGAGCTGATCCATCGCACTCTGGGCAACGACGTAGAAACCTTCTGTATCACCTGTCCGCTCATCACGAAGGCCGATGGCAAGAAGTTTGGCAAGACGGAAAGTGGCAACGTTTGGCTCGACGCCAAGCGCACCACGCCCTATGCCTTCTACCAGTTCTGGCTCAACGTGGCTGACGATGAGGCAGAGCGCTATATCCGCATCTTCACCGACCTCGACCATGAAACCATCGAGGGGCTCATCGCCGAGCACAGACAGGATCCGGGCCGCCGCGCCCTGCAGCGTCGTCTCGCCGAGGAGGTGACGGTAATGGTCCACTCGCGCGAGGACCTCGACATGGCTATCGCTGCCAGTAACATCCTCTTCGGCAAGGCGACCCGCGAGACGCTGGAGCAGCTTGATGAGGCTACGCTCAACGATGTATTCAAGGACGTGCCCCACTATGCGATCTCCCGCGACCAGCTCGGACAACCTGCCGTTGATATCTTCTGTCAGGAGGGTTGGCAGATCTTCCCCAGCAAGAGTGAGATGCGCAAGCTCGTCAAGGGCAACGGTGTGAGCCTTAACAAGGAGAAGCTCACGGCCTTCGACCGTCCTGTCACAGCCGAGGACCTCATCGACGGCAAGTATCTGCTCGTGCAGCGTGGCAAGAAAAACTATTACCTGGTCTCTGTAGGCGAATAGACCAAGGATATCTGCAAAGGCGGGTTGTAAGCGGAAAACCGCTTGTAGCCCGCCCTTGCTCATTCGTACCAACCTGTGCTCTATCCATTTTTGACACCCCCCTCTACAAAGAGGAAAATGGCGGGAAAAATGCTCGTAGGTGAGTAATTTCCGGGAAAAACACGCTAAAAATCCAATTTTTCACCTAAACGCTTGGTTGTTTAGGAAAATAGTGCTATCTTCGCACATGAAATATATTAAAGACAAATAAAAACAAATTATCGGTTTAAGTTATGAAGAAAACATTACTCCTTTTAGGTGCAGCTGCACTTTTTTCTTCTGCCGCATCGGCTCAGTCTACTCGTCTTGCCTCCATCTACAGCAACGATGAGTATGAATTTACCCTCTTCGGATATGATGACCAAGGCCGTTTCAACCGTGTGGAGCGTCACGACTACAACGGCAGCATCTACTACGACAGCCTGGTCTTTAACGACAAGAGCCAAATCGAGGTGGATTATGCTTACCAGAATCGCGACAACGATGAGGGTTATAAGCTCATGGCGAAGTGTACCTACGGCTATGATAAGAATGGCAACGTAGAGTGGCGCGACAACTACAACTCCTTTGGAAGCGACGAGCTCAGCCAGAGTGCCCATATCGTTTACACCTACGACGCAAAGAACCGGATGACACGCCAGGCACAGTATTGGGCCAACGACTACGAGAATCCGTTTGCGATCATCACTTATACTTATAATGAGCTTGGCCAGCATATCACTACTGTCGAGAGCTACTCCGACTTCTTCGACCCGTCCGTATTTACCGAGGCCAACAAGAACGTCTATGAGTACAACGCCAAGGGACAGATCACCAATATCAAGCGCTATAGCGTCAACGAGGGTCAGTATGAGTTGGCCAATACCGAGGAGTTTGACTATGACGACTTGGGCAACGTCACCGAGGACCGCATCGTCGTCAGTTCGCGCATCGTCGCCAAAAACGTCTATCGCTACAATACTTCCGTCGATGCTTCGGATATCTATTATCCCGCATCCCACGAGTACAATATCGGCCGCACCTTCGGTGTGAACAGCCAGCTTGAGGAGGAGGATATCTATGCTGATGCCGACGATGACGATGTCGATGAGGCAATCTATGCCTACACGCTGATCTATCACTATGAGGCCAACGATCCCAACAAGGTAGAACAGGTGACTTCTACCAAGGCCTATGTTGATGCCAATGCCAAGGAAATCCACTTCGGTGGCGACGTCACCTGTGTCGTTAGCATCTATGGTCAGGATGGCAAGCTCGTCCTCAATACCAGCGCCCGTGGCAAGGCCGACCTTTCCACCCTTCCCGCTGGCATGTATATCGCCCGTGTACAGGGTGTGGGCACAGCTCCTTCTTTCCACAAGTTCGTGATCAAGTAGGCAGCAGACTACGGACGAAAGTCTGATAACAACCACTTGAGACAAAGGCCTTGGGTGGGAGTCCAAAATCAATCGCAGAACAGGCAAACAGTAGTGACTGTTGCCCTTGGATCGGCGGCTGATTTTGGACTTTTATGTTACTCGTCTCAACCTGCTTTCGCTGGCAAGAAAACAGGGTGCTCAAATCGTATCCTACTAAACAACCTTAAAAAAGGGCACTCGCTTCCCTATTTTACATAATTAACACTTTGAAAATGCGCTTATTTCGATAATTCTGCTTAAATTTGCAAGCAAAACGCCGTCCGAAAGGGTAGGCGAGCCGTTTTGCTGCACTACCGCCAGCTTTAGGCAGCAGCGGCAACGCATAAAAAGTACAATAGATCAAAAATGATGATACGCAAGATTTGGCCGCTCATGGTCGTCCTTTCTGCTGTTGCAATGCTCAGCTCCTGCCTCGGCAACGATGATGACGATGTCGACAACTCCTATACTTATTACAACGATGCGGGCATCGTCTCCTTCTCTCTCGGTACGATGAAGCAATATCGCGACACGGTGGCGAAGGACGGTAGCGACTCTACCTACTTTGTCCACATCGTCGGTAACAGTTTTCCTTTTGTCATCGACCATGTGAAAGGACAGATTTACAACCCCGACTCATTGCCCTTCCGTACCGACGTGAGCCGTGTGGTGGTCACGGCTACCACACGCAACTCGGCCCTCATCTATATCAAGCGTCTTCCCTCTGACACGTTGGGAATCAACAAGGACAGTCTGGTCCGCTACGATGCCACCGACTCGCTCGACCTGTGCCAGCCCCGCGTCTTCCGCTGCTTGTCGCTTGACGGCACGGGATGGAGAAAGTATGACGTCAAGGTCAATGTCCACCAGCAGAGTGGCGACGACTTCCATTGGAATCGCATGGCCGACCAGCCCATACTCTCTTCCATGACCGCCATGAAGGCTGTTGTCCTGGGCGATAGTCTCTATGTATTCGGACGTGCCGAAGGTAGTGGCCTTGTGCTGGGAGGAAGCCGCAAGGACGGCAATCTGCGGATGCTTACTCCCGATATCAATACGCCTATTGCTGCTGACGCCTACCAAGGCGTGGTGACGATGGGGCGCAAGATGTATTTTGTCAACAAAGGTATCGTGCTCTCTACCCCGGACGGCATCCACTATGAACAGAAGAGTCACGGCGATAATGGCCTCGTGCGCCTTGTCGCTGCCAGTCGTAAGGAACTCTTTGCGCTTACCACTACGGGCCATATCGTTTGCTCTCGCGACGAGGGATCCTCTTGGACAGAGACTACAATCGGCGACGACAAGCAGTTGATGCCCACAGAGATAGCAGGCTATACCTGTCAGTCTGTCCGTACCAACGACGAGGTGGACCGCATTTTGATCGTTGGTAAACTCACGGGAAGAAAGTATGCAGCCTCTTGGACGAAGATCACGGACTACAACGACACCCATATTGTCTATCCGTGGACCTATGTCGATGTGGCCGATGACAACCGCTATGCTCTCCAGGCCTACAACGGTCTGACAATCACGGCCTATAACGACGGTGCATTGGCCTTTGGCACTGATGCAGAGGGACGCTTCTCCCAGCTCCTTTATAGTAAGGATGGTGGTATTACCTGGAAGCCAACGGAGACACAGGCTATTCCGTACGCGTTTCAGACTTCGGCAGCAGCCTTCACAGGCGTAGCGGATGCCGACAACTATATATGGTTGCTCAACAGTGACGGACAGTTGTGGCGCGGCAGACTCGATCGTCTTGCCTGGAAGAAGTAGTCGGCCGACAAGACTTTGCCCGTTGCTACCTATTATATATTAGGAAAAATATAACTACTGGGATCAGTTCGATCATATACTAAGTCATCAAGACAAGAATGAGGAAAACGCTGCTCTATATCTTGCTTCTGCTGCTGCCCGCCGTTTCATTGCGGGCGCAAGAGGAGGATACCTATCTCATGGAGGTGGGTGCTGGTGGCGGCATGATGGGCTATCTTGGCGACTTCAACAGTACGATCACCAAGGACCTCCAGCCCATGGCCTCCCTGCTTTGGCGCTACAATCTCTCGCCTTACATGGGGGTGAGGGCCAATGTCAGTTACGGCAAGATGAAGGGTTCGTCGGCGGACGTGAAGGACTACTATCCCAACCTTGCAGGAAAGCCCCCTTATGAGTTCAACAATACACTTATCGACGTGGGCTTCACCTACGAGTACAACTTCTGGCCCTACGGGACGGGACGCGATTATCGTGGCGCACAGCCAATCACGCCGTTCGTCTTTGCAGGATTGGGTGCAACCTACGTCTCCCTAGATGGTCAGACCGACAAAAGCAGCGTCTTTTCAGCCAATGTGCCGCTGGGTATTGGCATCAAATACAAGGCTGGCAAGAGAGTCAATATCGGAGTGGAATGGGCCATACACTTTTCGTTGAGTGACGAGCTCGACGGCAAGAAAGACCCCTACGATATCCCGAGCACGGGAGCTTTCAAGAATACTGATTGCTATTCCACGCTCCAATTCACCATCACATATAGTTTCAAGGCCAAGTGCAGAACTTGCCACAACGAGGATGAATAACAAAACAACGATCAATACGCTCGATCCGAACCGCATTCCGGAGCATATTGCCATTATCATGGATGGCAACGGCCGTTGGGCCAATGAGCACGGGAAACCCCGTTCCTACGGCCATCAGATGGGGGTGGAGACGGTCAGGAAAATAACTTCCGAGTGCACACGCTTAGGAGTCAAGTTTCTGACGCTCTATACCTTCTCCACGGAGAATTGGAATCGCCCAGCCACGGAGGTGGCTGCCCTTATGGGGCTGGTCCTCTCGTCGCTTGAGGACGAGATCTTCATGAAGAACAACGTGCGCTTCCGCGTCATTGGCGATATGGGTCGCCTGCCCGACGAGGTGCAGCAGAAGCTCCGCGAGACGGAGGAACATACCAAGGACAATACGGCTATGACGATGGTCGTGGCCCTGAGCTATTCCGCGCGCTGGGAGATCGTAAAAGCGGTCAAGGATATTGTCGATGAGAAATGGAACCCTCTCATTTCCCGCCGTATTGGATCGGAGGATATCACAGAGGAAGTTATTGCCCAGCATTTGCAGACAAGTTTCATGCCCGATCCCGACTTGCTGATCCGCACGGGCGGGGAACTGCGCGTGAGCAATTTCCTGCTTTGGCAAATAGCCTATTCGGAGTTGTACTTCTGCGATACCTACTGGCCCGACTTTGACGAGGAGGACCTCCACAAGGCCATCATCAGCTACCAGAGCCGTCAACGTCGTTTCGGAAAGACCGAGAAACAAATTGAGAACGAAAATCAACAAGGATGAACAAGATAGATAAGGTGTTGCTGCTTGCCGGCTTTCTCTCGGTGGGAACGGCGGCAAAGGTGTGCGCACAAGAGAAGATTGTCAACCCACCGATCAGTTATGCGGGCGTGCCAGGCAACTATCGTCTGGCGGGCTTGCAGGTGTCAGGTGTGGAAGGCTACGAGGACTATGTGCTCACGAATATCTCCGGTCTGCAGGTCGGACAGGAGATCGAAATTCCGGGCAATGCCGTCACGGATGCCGTGAAGCGCTATTGGAAGCACGGACTCTTCTCTGACGTCTCTATCGCAGCCGACTCGATCGTTGGCAACGACGTCTATCTGCATATCTACCTCAAGACGCGCCCCCGTGTCTCCACCATCAATTATAGTGGTGTGAAGAAGAGCGAGCAGACCGACCTCGAAAACTCCCTCGGACTGCTCAAGGGTGGACAGATTACGCCTAACATGATCGACCGCGCAAAGCTCATCGCCAAGAAGTATTTCGATGACAAGGGCTATAAGAACGCCGAGATCAACATCCGCCAGCGCGAGGATGTGGTCAACAAGAACCACGTTATCCTCGACATCGAGATAGATAAACACGAGAAACTGAAGGTCCGCACCATCTATATCCATGGCAACCAGCAGTTGCCTGCCAGCAAGATCAAGGGTGGCCTTTTCCGCAAGGGAGCTTTTGCCAAGATCCACGAGGCAGGAAAGCTGGGCAACTTCCTCAAAGCGAAGAAGTTTACGCCCGAGCGCTGGGCAGAGGACAAGAAGAATCTTATAGCCAAATACAACGAGCTGGGCTACCGCGACGCCCGCATCCTGCGCGATAGTGTGTGGAATGCCGATGAGAAGCACGTCAATGTCTATGTGGAGGTCGATGAGGGTATCAAGTATTATGTCCGCAACATCACCTGGGTGGGTAATACGGTCTATTCCACTGACTACCTTTCAGCCCTGCTTGGTATGCACAAGGGCGATGTCTATAACCAGAAGTACCTCAGCAAACGACTGACGGAGGACGACGACGCGGTGGGCAATGCTTATTGGAATAACGGTTATATATTCTACAACCTCGAACCAGCCGAGGTCAACGTCGTAGGTGATAGCATCGACCTGGAAATGCGTATCTTCGAGGGTCAGCAGGCGCGTATCAGCCGTGTCCGCATCAATGGCAATGATCGACTCTATGAGAATGTCATCCGCCGAGAGCTGCGCACCAAGCCTGGCGACCTCTTCTCCCGAGAGGCCTTGCAGCGTTCCGCGCGAGAGATTGCTTCCATGGGTCACTTCGACCCCGAGTCGGTCAATCCTGTCCCGCATCCCAACTACGAGAACGGAACGGTAGATATCGACTGGAATCTGAAGCAGAAGTCCAACGACCAGTTTGAGTTGTCGTTCGGATGGGGACAGACGGGCGTTATCGGACGTGTGGGACTGAAGCTCAACAACTTCTCCATGGCCAACCTCTTTCATAAGAACAAAGAGCACAAGGGGTTGATGCCGATTGGTGACGGCGAGGTCTTGCAGCTCTCCGCACAGAGCAATGCGTCCTACTACCAGAGCTATTCTGCACAGTATTCCACCAACTGGTTTGGCGGACGCCGCCCTATCCAGTTTAGCGTGGGTGCTTTCTTTAGCAAGCAGACCGACGTGTCGAGCAACTACTATAATAGTTCCAGCATGTACAACTACTACAACTACATGTATGGCTATGGCAACTACAATTACAACAATTACGAGAACTACTACGACCCCGACAAGTACATCAAACTCTATGGTGTGAATGTCGGTTGGGGTAAGCGTCTCAGATGGCCTGACGATTACTTTACGCTCTCGCTCCAGCTCGCCTATCAGCGCTATGACCTGCGCAACTGGCGCTACTTCATCATGTCCAACGGTACGGCCAACAACCTCAATCTCAGCGTCACGCTCAACCGTACCTCCACCGACAACCAGCTCTACCCGCGCCGCGGATCCGAGTTTATGGTATCGCTGACAATGACGCCGCCCTGGTCTAAGTGGGATGGCAAGGACTACGAGCACTTGGCTACCAACGCCCAGTCGGCTACCTACCAGCAGGAGCAGCAGGAGAAGTACAAGTGGGTGGAGTACTACAAGTGGAAGTTCAAGGCCCGCACCTTCACCGCACTGACCAATTCCACGAAGAGCCTCGTGCTCATGACGCGTGTCGAACTGGGATTGCTCGGTTCCTACAACCGCTTTAAGCAGTCGCCCTTTGAGACCTTCTACGTCGGTGGTGATGGTATGAGTGGCTATTCTACGGGCTATGCCGAGGAGACTATCGGCCTCCGTGGTTACGAGAACGGCTCCATCTCCAACAACGCCCAGGCACAGGTCAACTTCTCTGGCTACAACGCCTATGCTTACGACCGCTTCTCTTTGGAGCTCCGTTATCCGTTCCTCTTGGGCAATACCACGATCTATGGACTTGGATTCATCGAGGCGGGCAACGCCTGGGCACAGACCAAGGACTTCAACCCGTTTGATATGAAGCGTTCGGCAGGTATCGGTGTGCGCATCTTCCTCCCGATGGTAGGTCTGATGGGTCTCGATTGGGCCTATGGTTTCGACAAGGTCTATAACAACGGATCTTACAGCAAGGGTGGCAGTCAGTTCCACTTCATCCTTGGCCAGGAGTTCTAAGTCCGCCTACGCACGGGCCTCTACCCCAGGAACCATGATCTTCATGGGGGGAGCCTGAGGCAATCCCTGAAGGGATATGGTCTGACAGAATCCACAGCTCGGGCGAGGAATAGCAACGAAAAAATATCGAATAGACAAAAACAATAAAGAATATGAAACAGACTATTGGCAAGATGATGGGCGCAAAAGCCTGGACACTACTCCTGCTCGCTCTCTTCGCCCTCCTTCCGAAGGCGGCGATGGCACAGAAGTTTGCCCTCATCGATATGGAATACGTCCTCAAGAACGTGCCCGCCTATGAGCGCGCCAACGAGCAGCTCAACCAGGTGAGCAAGAAATGGCAGGCTGAGGTCGAAGCTCTCACTACCGAGGCTGGCACGATGTACAAGAACTACCAGAATGAGGTAGTCTTCCTCTCCGAGGAGCAGAAGAAGAAGCGCCAGGAGGACATCATGGCCAAGGAAAAGCAGGCTTCAGATCTGAAGCGCAAGTACTTCGGTCCGGAGGGTGAGTTGTTCAAGAAACGCACCTCCCTGATGACGCCGATCCAGGAGGAGATCTACACCGCCGTGAAGGATATTGCTGACCAGCGCGGCTACTCCCTTGTCATAGACCGCTCCAGCGATAGTGCGGGCATCATCTATGGCTCGCCGAAGATCGACATTAGCAATGAGGTGCTCCAGAAACTTGGCTATGGCCAGGATTGATCTACGAAGAAACAATAATAATAATATCATTAAGCTAAAAGAAAAATGAAGAAGTTACTGATTGCATTGATGCTTTGCGCACCGATGACGATGTTTGCACAGAAGTTTGGCCACATTGACTCCCAGGCTCTCCTGATGTCCCTTCCCGAGGCGGTAGCAGTTCAGAACGAGCTGCAGGCCAAGGGCAACGAGTATCAGAAGCAGTTGGAGGACATGCAGAAAGAGCTTCAGACCAAGGCCGAGGCCTACGACAAGGCCAAGGCTACTATGCCTACCGCCAAGCAGGAAGAGACTGAGCGTGAGTTGAACGATATGTACCAGAAGATTCAGCAGACCGCCCAGGACAACCAGAAGGCCTTCAACGACGAGCAGCAGCGCAAGCTCGGACCGTTGCTCGACAAGGTTCGCACGGCTATTGCATCTGTTGCTAAGGCGGGTGGTTACGTCTATATCATGGAGAAGGACGGCGGTCAGCCTCTCTACATCAACGACACGATCAGCAAGGATATCACCGTCGAGGTGAAGGCAGAGCTTGCCAAGATGAAGTAAGTCGACGCCGCATCGACCCGTTATGCAGACAAGGGCAGATAGACATCGGGTCTGTCTGCCCTTGACCGCTTTGTATGCTCGGCATGAGCATTGTCTAACGGGTGGAAGTCCCGAGTAAGCC
>ENA-UOJC01001039-UOJC01001039.1-human-gut-metagenome-genome-assembly--contig:-C104-NODE-1039-length-41803-cov-10.276852_pt1 | contig 41803 bp, 43 predicted proteins | sample MGYA00242339_ERZ723886 | MGnify/ENA metagenome assembly ERZ723886 | reverse complement strand
ATATTTTTTTATTTTGTTCTTTTATAATTTTATTAAAGCCGTTTATTTCAACAAATCCGTATTGCAGGGCCTTAACCTGCATTTTCATGATATCTTTAAGTTCAATTTCTTTGATTATATTTGCTGTTATAAAAGAGCAGGTTTTAAATATGTTATTTTCTTCCTCTGTATAAGGTGTGTCATCTGTAATAAGTAATTTCGCAAACGGACAATTATTTACAAACAGAGTTTCATTCAAACTGTATTGCAGTAATCCTTTAATATTTATTGCGTCAGTTTCATCTGTACTGAAATTATAGGTATAAATCGGAGTCAGTTTGTCTTCATTTATATAAAAAATACATGCTTTTTCAAAATGCAGAATACTTTGTAAATTGGAAAAAATTTTATTTCCTGCATCGTCTTTTTCATACTTTTCTGTTAAAAATTTATTTATGTTTTCAGTTAGATTACGGTATGCATTCATTTGTTTCAATTATTTTTCAACATATCCTATATATCGGAGATTTCTGTAATAACCTTCATAATCTAGACCGTAGCCTACTACAAATTTATCATCTACTTCAAATCCGTAGTAATCAGGTTCAATATCTGTTTGTCTGGTGATTTTCTTATCTAAAAGAGAACAAAATTTTGTGGATTTGGTTTTGAAGTTACAATGCATAAAATCCATTAAAAATTTTGCTGTTAATCCGGTATCAACAATATCTTCAATAATAAGAACATTCTTCCCGTTTAAATCAGGAAGAGATATGTCAACGGCATTAACTTTCCCTGTGGAGGTTGTACCTGTTCCGTAGCTGGAAAGACGAATAAACTCCATCTTTAAAGGCATGTCCAGATATTTTACCAGATCTGTAGCAAACATAACAGCACCTTTTAGAACACATATTGCGTAAACCTCTTCACCTTTATAAAAATGGTTCATTTCATTTGCAAGTTCTTTTATTCTTTTTTGTATAGCCTCTTCACTGAATAATACTTTTAATTCCGATAACTTAATTTCCATATCCAACCTCTTGTTTATTTGTAAATTTTAACACATATGAAGGCTGATTTTCAACCTTTACTAAATCACTTATGCCATAACCTATAACCCAGAGCACTTCATCTCTGTTACATAAAAGCGGTATTATATCTTTTTTGTGGTTCGGTATATTTTTGGAGTTGAAATATTTTTTTAATTTCTGCGAACCGTTAATGCCGAGCGGATGAATTGTGTCTCCGTCTTTCCTGTATCTTAGCGTAAATTCAACTTTATCCGTTTCAATATAAGCTATACATTTATCGTCAGAAGGATATTTTTTCGGCTTTTCAGTGCATTGTTCAACTGTCAGAATTCCTCCATCAAACTCATAGCGTCCGCATCCTTTTATATTAATTTCAGTATTAGGCTTTGTATTCCGGGAGATAAGGTAAAATTCTTTACAGCTTGCAAAAATCCATAAATTTGTTGTTATTGACTTTGTCTTACCTGATTTTGATTTAGCATTATCATTTATAAATTTGACGGTATTTAAAATTTTTTCTCTGTCATACTCAAGATAATTTGCTTTAAAAAGATTATAAATAATCTTATTTTGCATTGCAGGTGATAATTTTATAAATTTTGTTGTTGAATTTCCGGTTAATGTACTGACATTTTGAACATATTCGTTTAATAGTTCTGTTTCTTCTGTTGCAATTTTTGAAAGAGTATTGAGGGCTGAAACTGTTTCTTTATTTATTTCTCGTAATACCGGTATAATTTTATGACGTATAAGATTTCTTTTGTACCTGATATCATTGTTTGAACTGTCAATATTCGGAGTAAGATTATGATTCAAACAGTATTGCTCTATTTCTGCTCTTGAAACATGTAATAGAGGTCTGTAAAAATATCCTCTGTGTTCTGAAATCGCACATAGTCCCTCAATACCTGTACCTTTAATGATTCTGTATAATACTGTTTCTGCATTATCATCCGCATTGTGTGCCGTAAAAACAATTTTTGAATTAAATTTCTTTGCTGCCCGTTCAAAAAAGTCATATCGAGCTTCTCTTGCTGCAGTTTCTGTATGCGGAACTTTTTCGTCCAGAGTTTCAGAATAGAACGGAATTCCTTTGTTTTCACAATATCTTTTACAAAATTCCATATCCTTTAAACTTTCATTCCCTCGCCAGTTATGGTTAAGATGCAGTGCTATTACATTTATTTTTAACTCTTCAAGAATATTTAATAGGCATAAAGAATCAAATCCGCCTGAAAAACCGACAAGAATAGGCCCCACTGAATTCTTCAGGTTATATTTGTAAAGAAAATTTTCTACTTTTTTCCTAAGGCTACACATTATCAAATTTTTTAATGCCTTCTTTTATCTCTACCGCGTCAACTCCGAGATTTTCAAGAGCCTTCATTGCAAGGCAATCAGGTTCGGTTGTCAGGGCAAGCAGCATATCAGATGATTCAATCCGTGATTTATGTTTCTTTTTGGCAAATCCCCATGCCGTTTCAAGAACTCTTTTTGCCCGCGGTGTGAAAACTATCTCTTTATCATAATATTCATTGCCAAATCCGATAAGGCTTTCAACGGTTTTTCTTGCATCTCTGATATTAATAGCAAGTTCTGATAACACTTGAGCTCCGACCCCGGCACCTTCTCCGATGATTCCCAACAGAAACATTTCAGTCCCTACGACATTTCTTCCGAGTCTTCGGGCTTCTTCTTTTGCGAGACGCAAAATGGTAAGAGTTTGAGGCATTTCTTTCTCTATTGGTTTTATAATGCTGTGGGCAAGGTCATCGTCCACAATTTTTAATTCTTTAAAGATTTCATAAGCCAATCCTTTTTTTGTTTTTAAAATTCCAAGAACAATATGTTCCGGTAAAACAACGGATGACCCCAGTTCTTTTGCCGTTTGCAAGGCCATGTTCATTGTCGTAAAGGCATTAGGCGTAAATATAATCTGTCTGCCTTCATATTCGGCCTGACGGGACTGAATTTTTTCAAGTTTTTCCTCAAAAAGTTCCGAAGTTACACCGTTTGAACCAAGGATTTTGGTAAGCTCAGAATCCTTGTCTTCAAGAATTGATGAAATTATCTGTTCTGTTCCGAGAATTTCATAATTTGAGGCTGAAAGTTTTGCAACTGCTCTTTCAAATACTTTCGCGGATTCTGCACTGTCAAAGATTGCATCCGTGGCATCTGCAGATTTTTGTTCATGTTCTTTATTGTCTTCATTTTCAGGGTGCGAAAGGCGTTTAGTTTTTCTCTGTACCAGTTTTTCCAGAAGTGTCTTGGCTGCAAACACATTAAATCCGAGTTTTTCAAGTGTTTTTACGTTATTTGAATTTCTGTCATTAATTACGGCAAGGAATAAATGTTCGTATAAAATAGACGGGTTTCCTGAGCGGTTTGCCAAATCAAGGGTGTTTTTTAAAAGATTTTTTACATGCATACTGAAATTTGGTGTGCCTGCTGTTGTCTTTTTTGTGATATCGAGATTTTTTATTATTTCGCCGTACAATGATTCGTAAGAAATATTGTACATTTTAAAAATCTTTAATGATACTCCGCGGGCTTCTTTTGCAAGAGCAAGTAAAAGATGTTCGGATAAGATATATTCCGAATTCATTTCCTGTGCTATTGCCTGAGCTTCGCTTACTACATTTAATGCCTTTTCCGTAAATTTTTCAAACAATTTTTATTCCTCGTCGTCTTCTTCATCTGCTAAGTTTTCAACATATTCAGCAACTTTATTGAATTCTTCATCATCATCGATTGTTTCAAACAAATAATCTTCGCCGTCTTTTGTTAATCTCATTAATACAAGTTCGTCTTCTTCACCTGCTTGTGCATCTGTAGGGAGAAGAAGTGCATATTCCTGTTCATCGACTTCTACAATGTCGAATAATTCAAATGTAATTACATTGCCGTTTTCATCAACAGTTTCAATTAATTGATCATTTTCTTTTGTCATTTTGTTCCTCTTTCTTTTTTATTTTCTTGACAGGTATTGTTCCAGTATAATACAAGCACTTTCAATATCAACCAGTCCTTTGTTTTTTCTGAAATCAATTTTTTTATTTCTGAGATTTTCCTCAGCGGTTTCCGAAGTAAGACGTTCGTCTTCGTAAATTATCTCATAGCCGGTAAGTTTTTGGGTAAAATTTATACAGTCATCTGCCTGTGAACCTTTTGTTCCGTCCATATTAAGCGGAACTCCGGCAACGATTTTTTTTACATTATTTTCTTTTGCAATTTTTAATATAGTTTCAATGGCCTTATCTTCGGGATTCCTCTCAATACAGGAGTGTCCGTTAGCAAGCATCAAAAGATAGTCGCTTAATGCAATACCAATTCTTTTGGTTCCTATGTCAAGAGCCATTACCTTATACATTTTGAACCCACCTGTTCTCGATTGCTGCTATAATCTCATCAAGTTCTGCAATCGTAAATTTGTCCTGATTTTCTTCGGTATTGTATTTCAGCATAAAATAATATTCGTAAATACTTTTACGCAGAATATTTTTTAATAAATCAGCAAAATTTTCTTCTGACTTATATATTGTACAAAGAAACTCCGTAATTTTATCTTTTTTGTCCAGCATTTTTAAATATGCACAAACCAGAATTCGTTTTGCCCAGATATTTTTTTCTTTTTTATCAAATATTTTGTCAGTGTTTTCCTCAACTATTTTGTCAAAATCAACATTTTTTAAATTATTTTTTACTTCAAGGTTAAGATTTTCCAAAAACTCTTCAAATTCACTGCTGTATGTGGAATCTAAAAACCAGTGGTTCATAAATTTTTCCGAGAATACTTCATTCATTTCCTTTTGAGTTAAAGTCTCCCGGGTAAAATATTTACTAAGTAAGATTTCAAAGTTTCCATTTTCGTAATCAATATCAGCAAGCAAATTTTTCCAACAAACATATTCATATGGTAAAAGCCAGTTATTCGACTTAACTTTAGAAAGTTTTTCATAATATAAAAGCAGTGTTTTGACATCTTTTGCTGTAATATTAAGGGCATCTTCACCTTTATAAAATCTTTCTATAATTTTATCGCATTCAAATTGCGATATATCATTAAAGCCAAAGCAGTCGCGGATCCCGTTGTAATCATTAACTACAACAGCAGCAAACTGTACTCTTTTAATATTATTGGTTCTTGAAAATATTATTGCCTGATTGCCATGACCGTCCGGATATGTTACACAGCATCTGTAAGGTTTTGATTCTGAAAGGATTTGTTTATAAAATTCTTTTGAATTATCTTCTCTGATACCGCTTAACTTCAATATTGAGATGTTTTTTTTAATCAAAGGCTTTAGGGACTCCTCAACAAACTCCAGACTTGTGTTAAGAGCATGATAAGCAAGCTGGGATTTTGAGTTACCAAGAATGTTAAGTGCTTCTTTTCCGATATCTGAATCAGGTTGGGAAAGAAATACCGGAATTAAAATGTTTGCAAGTGCATCTTTTTCATAATCTTCTGCTAATGATTTAATCAAAAGCATTTTATCCTTAGCATCAACCGCATGCAAAAAATCCAAAAAATCTATCTGTACTTCAGGATTGATAATTGCACTGTCCAGCATTTGTCTGGTGTCTTCATCAATTATATCAATGGAATCCCCTAATGCTGAACTATAGTCTTCGTATTTCCAGTCAGTTTCAAGTTCTCTAAGAAATCCAAGAACAATAATTTTTACTTCACTTGATGCAAGATTGCTTTTTAAAATTTCCCATAATTTTGCGATAAGTTCCTCTTTTTCAGTATAACGTTCAAGAAGAAATTTAATAATTTTTTCACTTCCGGACTTTGTATTTATAAGCTCTTTGAACAAAAGTTTTGAGATAATATTGGGGTCGCCCTTATCCAGCATTGCAAAATCATCGGTCAAAAATTCTCTCACATCGGATTGAAGTGAGTATTTGTCCATAATTCTTAAAATTTCAGACTTTATCTCAAAAGGATTAAGTTCCATTTGTAATTACTTTCTGGCCTTTCCCCAGAATGCATCCAAAATTTGTTGAGCTTCCGCCGAAGGCATTCTGTCATTAAGAATAAGATATTGAACCGCAATCATTGCACATTCGGAGCATATATTAACTCCCGGACCTTTCACCATTTTTAATACTTGCGTATTAGGCCTTTTGCAAAAGCTGCAATAAACTAATCCGTCATCTCTTTCCGTGTCACTCTCTTCTTTATGCGAACCTGTTTTTTTCTTTGCCCCTAATTTAACAACCTTTTCTTCGGACATATTTTTCTCCTTAATTTTGAGCTTTTACACTTAAAGCCATTTTTCTTTATTGTAACTTAAATTTGTAAAATTTGCCAAATTTTTTTTATTAATTTATAATAACGTTAAAACATCTTAATAAAGTTTAAATAAAGAGGGTTTGTTTATTTATGAAGAAAGCGTTATTGTTGGTTTGCATACTTGCAATCTCTGTTGCCACAACGGCATGTATTAATAATCTTGCGGTGCAGGAGTTGAATAACAAAGCGGCGGCTTTTATGGAAAAAGAAAATTATCCTGAGGCGATTGAACGATTGAAATCAAGTATTGATTTGGATGATTCTTTATTTGAATCGCATTATAATCTAGCGATTGCTTATACAAAAAATAATGACTATGTTAACGCCGTGAACTCTTATCGCAGAGCTATTGAACTTAATCCTGATTTTGCTGATGCTTATTATTCTCTTGCTGTTGCTGAAGAAGACATAATCACAGATATTTATTCAGGTAATTTGAATGTCGATGAGGCCGGAAATATTACAAAATCAGAAGATTCAAATCAGGACGCTGAAGTTAACTCATCAGAGGAAGAATTTGTAAGTAAAGATGAGTACAAAATTGATGATAATGCAAAGGCATATGTTAATGAGATGACTGCTGATGCCATAAAAAATTACGAAACATATCTTGAAAAAGGAAATGCTGTGTCTGATCGTTCGGAAGTCGAAGCCCGCATAAAAGAACTTAAAGCAAATATTGAACAATCTCAGCAGGCGGCAGAATAATTATGGTATTTCAGTCCCCGGGAGATGTATTTATTACCGTTTTTAATTTTCCCGTTTATTATTACGGTATAACAATGGCACTTGCCTGCCTTGTAGGCGTATGCGTTGCTTACTTTGTTTTTAAACGTTATAATCCGGATAAAAATTATGATTTGATATGGGACTTTTCAGTATGGCTTTTAATTGCAGGAATTTTAGGTGCAAGATTATATTACTGTCTTTTGAATCCGGATTATTACTTGAGTTTTCCTCATCAGATTTTGAATATCAGACAGGGAGGTTTATCTATTCACGGTGCAGTTCTCGGTGGAGTTTTAGCTTTATCTGCGGCCGCTAAGAGATACAAACTTCCTCTTTTAAATTTGCTGGATGCTTTTTCGTGCGGCACAAGTCTTGCTCAAGCTGTCGGCAGATGGGGAAATTTCTTTAATTCTGAAGCTTTCGGGTTCCCGACGGATTTACCATGGAAACTTTTTATTGCACCTTCGCACAGACCTTTGCAATATATGAATTTTGAATATTTTCACCCCGCATTTTTGTATGAAAGTCTTCTTGATGTGTGCTTGTTTATTTTTTTGTTTTTCTATATGAAAAAATTTGCTCAAACGAAACCAGGTACTGCATTTTGTATGTATTTAATCCTTTATTCAATTATAAGACTGTTTGTTGAAAGCTTTAGAATTGACAGTGCTCTTGATATTCTGGGTGTCCCTATTGCCAAAATTGTTTCGGTTTTTCTTATATTAGTGTCTTCAATTTTGTTTTTAATTGTTTTTAAAATTTCTAAAAAAGCTTAGTATGTTAATCTTAAAATTTCGTATATATCCATCTTTTTTGATTTCCCGCGGATTTGGACTTCGCTTATTTTAATAACATCGGCTATTGAACTTACATAGGAATAAGTTGAACTGCTGATTAGAAAATTAGTTTTATATACTTTGTTATAGCTTTCAATTCTGCTTGCAAGGTTTACTGTATCGCCGATTACGGTATATTCAAGGCGGGTTTCCGAGCCTATATTGCCTACAAATGCGTCTCCTGTATTGATTCCTATACCGATTTCAATTTTAGGTTTTCCTTCAAAAAGCCACTTGTCCTGAAGCTGCTCAACTTTTTTGAGCATTTCATACGCACATTTTACAGCGTTGACCGGGTGGTTCAGGTCTTGTATAGGTTCTCCGAATATTGCCATAACCGCATCGCCTATAAATTTATTTATAACTCCGTTATATTTTGTAATTATAGGTTCAATTTCTGAAAAATATTCATTCAGAATTTTTGAAACATCTTCTGCACTCATTTTCTCACTCATGCTTGTAAAGCCTCTGATATCAGCAAAAAGTACTGTGACATTCGCTCTTTTCCCGCCGAGTTTAATGTCATCAATATTCTGAACAACATTTTTCATAATGTCTTGCGAAAGATATTTGCCCATAGCCTGTTTAATTTTTTCTTTATTCTTTCCTTCTTGTAAAAATCTGTAAGAATAACCAAAAATGGTAGTTAAAATTTCAAGCATAACTGGAGTCATTACATGTATAGCTATGCCGTTACGGTAACAGAATATACAGGCCGTTATATATCCTCCGGCCATAGCAAGAAGAAGTATGATTGAGATAAAAAACGGACATTTACTTATTATAACGAATGTAAGAATTGTAATAGCTGCCAGTATAAGTAATTCCTGTCCAAATGTAATTTCATGCAAAAATTCATTGTGCATAAGATTATCAAGATTTGTGGCCTGAATATCAACTCCGGGATGTTTTGTCATAAGCGGTGTAGGAAGAGCATCCTCGAGACTTAATGCTGCTGCTTTGGCATTAGCCCCTAAAAATACAATCTTACCTTCAAACTCTTTAGGATTTATTTCAGGTGTTTTTCCTTGTTTTAGTGCATCATATGAATTAATTAAATCTATTGCAGAATACTTTTTGTGTGTATAAGAACTGTTGTCTCTTTCTTTATAATATTTGATTGTAGATTGAAAACCGTAAGGAGTCTGAATTGCAGGAATATTTAAGCCGGTTTTGTCTATGGTGAGTTTATCCGTGTATATTTTTATGTTGTCTGTGTCATGCAGCTTAAGATACATTCTCAATCCCAATGAAGGATAAAATTTATTATTTACAATAACTATCTGGTCCATATATGTCAGATAGCCGTTTGCATTTTGAGTAATATTAACTGAGCCTGCATACTTAACGGCATTAAAGTATTCCGGAGGATATTGCGAGATGCTCTGGTAACGGTTAAAATTAAAAATGTTGTATTGAGGTTCTATATTAACTTTAAACTTTTCATAAAATTTACTGTCGTAGATTTCTTCATCCTCTGTCTCATAAGGCTGCATCAACGGACTAAATCCAACAATAAGGTTCGGGGTGTTTTTTACGGCATCATAAAAATACTTATCAGATTGAGGGTTTTCTTTATCAGGAGTTGAGATTATAGCATCGTATCCTATGAGTTTTGGTTTTCCGTATTCGTTTAGGAAATTTATTATTTTCCCGTAATATTCTCTGGGCCACGGCCATCTGTGGTGAGCTATTGATTTATCATCTATTACAATGACAACAATATCATCCGTGCTTAGTTTATCCGCAACAAATGCTCTGACCATAAAGTTAAATGTACTCGGTTCAATAAATTTCCATGATATAACCACTACAATTATTGCCAGAAACAAGTGAAGCAGCAATGTCTGTATAAAAAATAATTTTGATTTAAGCTTTTTCATATTATGCCAATCCCCAATCCTATATTTTATGATATAATAAATCGTGAAAAAAGGATAGATTATGAAGGAAAATTTAATTAAATTACTAGCAGAAGAGAAAATACTTCCGATTATAAGAAATAAAGACCCGCAGGTTGTAATTGATACGGCAAAGGCTTTGCGGGACGGCGGCATTAAAGTAGTGGAGATTAATGTAGAGAGTGCAGAAGTCTATTATGCCATAGCCGAAGTTGCCAGAGAAATGACTGTTTGTGCCGGCGGCATTATAACCTCATTACAGGCAGAATCAGCAATAAGTGTAGGTGCGGAAATTCTTTCTTCTCCTATCTTTCATATGAATCTTGTAAAAATTTCAAAAGACAGACAGGTTCCTTTTATTGCAGGAGCTTCAACTCCAAATGAGGCGTATAAGGCATGGAAAGCAAGAGTACCGCTCATAAAACTTCATCCTGTTACTGCAATGGGCGGTGTTCTTTATGTGGAGGATTTATTAAGACCTATGCCGTTTTTGAAAGTTCTTCCTCAGGGAAACGTAAAAGTTCATGAAGTTATTGATTATATTAATGCCGGAGCCGTTGCTGTAGGTGTCGGCAGAGATTTATATCAGGGATACAACTATTCGGAAATTACAAAACGGGCAGAAACTCTTGTAAAACAGCTGAAAGGTTAATATGGACGAAAAACTCGATATAATTACGATTGGTGAAAGTTTAATAGAGCTTTCCAGCGATACCAGTTTAAGCAGTGCTGAATGTTTACATAAATATTACGGCGGAGATGCTCTTGCAACAGCTATTGCTGCCCTAAGGGAAGGATCAAGGGTAGGTTTTATAACCCGTGTCGGAAATGATGTTTTTAAAGATTATCTGCTTGACAGCTGGCAGGCAGAGGGGCTTGATATTTCTCAGGTTAAAATTGCTACGGACCCGAATGGTATTTATTTTATCGCTTCCCCTGAACCTTGCCAAAAAGAGGTTTCTTATTACCGTAAAAAAATAGCTTCCGCAAAGCTTTCTATTGAAGATATTTCAGAGGAATATATTTCATCTTCAAAGGTTGTTTATGCTTCCGGAACAACTCTTTCTTTATCTATATCTGCGGAAGAAGCGGTTATTAAGGCATTTCAGATAGCTAAAGAAAAAAATCTTATCACTGCCTTTGATCCTAATTACTCTTCAAGATTCACCACTCCTGAAGTTGCCAAAGAACAATTTGGAAAAATTTCTCAATATGTTGATATTTTATTTCTGAGTGATAAATATGATACAAATAATATTTTTGAACTTGATTCCGTTGAAAATATTATTAAAAATCTCTGGGACATGGGAATCAGTACAGTTATTATTAAATCTGTTCAAAAACATGGTTATTATACCGGCTATAACGGAAATATTTATTTCTCAGATTTTTATTCACATGATGTAGTTGACACAACCTGTGCCGGAGATGCTTTTAACGGCGGATATCTCCACGGAATTACACATGGTTTGACGCCTGTAGAAGCAGTAAAGCTTGCCTCTATTGTTGCAGGTTTGCAGACTCAAAGTATCGGGGCAATTAAATCAATTCCATATAAAGATGAGGTTTATTCTATTTTGAAGGGAGCTAATTAATGCCTAAAAATGTTGTTGTTTCCGGTTATTACGGTTTTAATAATTTCGGTGATGAGGCAATTTTATCAGTTATAGTTGAACATCTGAAGATGATTGGTGTCAATGCTGCTGTAATTTCTAATAATCCAAAGGAAACTTCAAAGTATTATCAGGTTTATTCTGTTAAAAATTTTAATTTACTGTCTCTTCTTGGAGTTATCTTGAATTGTGATGTTCTTATATCGGGTGGCGGTAGTCTGCTTCAGGATGTTACAAGCTTTAAGAGTCTTATGTATTATTCTTTTGTTATAAGATTAGCTCAATTTTTTAAAAAAAAGGTTATTATTTTTGCTCAGGGGATAGGACCTTTAAATCGTGAAAAATCGATTAAAATGGTCAGAGAACTTCTCTCAAAAGCTTCATATGTTACTGTTAGGGATCAAAAGAGCCTTGAACTGGTGAAAAGCTGGGGTATAAATGCTGATTTGGTAAGTGATCCTGTTTATTCTTTCCAGATTGGAGAAGGGACAAGCGAAGGAATTGTCGGTGTTCAACTCAGAGATTACGTGACAATGAATGACGAACTATTGATGAAACTTGCCCATCAGATTGTCATGGATTTTGCAGACAGAAAAATTGAGATTTATGCTTTCCAAAAATCCATAGATTTACGGATTTGTAAGACTTTTGAAAAAATGTTAAAACAGCTATGCCCTGGAATAAAAACACAGGTTTTCCATTCGCTTTCAAAAAATGATTTTATTTATCAAATATCAAGGTGCGAATATTTAATAGCTATGCGTTATCATGCATTGTTGATTGCTTTGAAACTTGGAGTAAAGCCGCTTGCAGTGAACTACGATGCAAAAGTTACGGGTCTTGCGTATGATGCAATGATTCCTCTTGTGACAATGAAGGGGGAAGAAGATTTTTCTGAAGCATTTGACAAAATGAAGGCGTTAGATAGAAATAAATTGCTTGAATTCGCAAACTCCAAGCAATTTGATTGGTCTAAATTTGATAAAATTATTTTATCTTAGGATTGTTCTCTGTTTCCGAATAAATTTTGATATGCAGTCCTTAATGCACTCGCACCGCTGCCGCTCAAAAGATTATTGCCGCCTGCCTGAAATTCTTCTGTAGTGATTTCACCGTCATTATTAGCATCGTAAAGTCCGGTTATCATTGCCGTCAATTCTTTCCAATCGACTTTTGAATCACCGTTTTGATCTAGTTGGCTGTATGCTTGTTGTAATTTTGTTCGTAACTGTGTTTTCTGTTCTTCGCTTAAATTAGAATTTTTAAGTTCATTATTTAAAAATTCATCCAGTGCTAAATAACCATCGGAGTTGCCTGAATTTTTATCAATATTCATTAATAGTGATTTTGCAAGCTGCTGGGTTAATTCATTATATTTTGCCTGTTTTTGGGCAGCATCTGTTATACTTTCTAATGAAGTTTTAGCAAAATCAAAATTTTGACCAGTTTTTTCACTTACTTCAAAAGCTGCACCGGCCATTGTGTCCTGATTAGCATCAACTGCACTTGCTGCTGGTGCGTCAGTATCAGGAAGATCTGCAACTGGTTGAGAACCTGCTATTGCAGATTGAATTGCAGCCATTGTTGAGGCGTAACCGTTTTGATAAGCCATACCTATTGCAGCATTATTATACGGTGAATACATGCCGCCCATATATCCGCCACCCATATATCCGCCGCCATAACAGCCCTGTGTCCATACGCTCGGTCCGTACATGCCTGTTGAAGGATTATGAAGAGCCATTTTTGAAGCTCCGTAAAATGTAGCTGTTTCCATTAAGTTTTTGCCGATTTTTGATAAGCCGTCAGCAAAGCCGCCAAGATTTATAGTCATACTTATACCCTGTTCTCTTATCTCTTATATATATAAAAATTATCTAATGCTAAAAATTGCCTTATTTTTTATCCGAGTTAATATAACTTAATATAAATTTTTTACGAAAGGTTTGACAATGATTTTTCTTTTGGTTAAAATAAAAAAGCACCAGTTATGCCCTGGTGGCGGAATCGGTAGACGCGTCGGACTTAAAATCCGATTGGGCGAATAACTCAGTGCCAGTTCAAGTCTGGCCCAGGGCAAATAAAAAAGAACTCCTGAAAAGGAGTCTTTTTTTATTCAATTATTGCGGTCTTTTCGGAGGTTTGTTATTAAGGAAGAATTTTCTCATATCTTCATTAATTGAGACATTTTGAAGAGCCATGTGATATTTTCTTAAAAGTGCAATATTCTCCTGTTCTTCCAGTAAATCCCGTTTAGGAATTTTTATTGAATTTTTTACTTTTTCAAATTCACCGGGTGTGTCTCTGTGCATTACCTTATAAATAATATCATCAATGTTGCTTCCGCCCATTTGATACTTTGAAGCTATTTCTTCCGTAGTGGCACCTTGCGGAAGGTTATAAAGCCAGTTCACAGTCAGAACATCCCCTGCAGAAACCTTATGAACTCCTCGCTGGTGAGGTGTGTACATGATATCCGTTTTATACGGACTGTGCCCCAATCCAATGGCATGACCTATTTCATGCAGAATAGTATGATAAACTTCATTTTCATCTGCATAATCTCCGTGTACAAGACCGTCGGATAATCCTATAGAAACTTCGGCTCCGAATAGCCTGTTTGCATTATCATAAGAAAAATAACAGTGGCCGAGTGCTTTTCGCTCAACCCTTTTCCAGTCGACATTAACATTAGATTCCAGAAGAGTCTGAACCACCGTAAAGGATACTTTTCCTTTTGTTGCAGTTTGCCATTCATTCATGGCACGCTTTACCATATCACGGTATTTGTAATCCTGTCCCTGCTTTGAGTAAAACTTCATAGGAGCAATAAAAACTTTGAGCGGCATATATGTCCATCTCATAAGCTTTCCGTTTTTTAAAGATTGTGAAACATACGTTTTACTCTGCATATTTTTATTGTATAATAAAAAGTACGACAACACAAAAGTCTTAACATGTTATTTTTACAGACTAAGGAGGATATGTAGATGAATATTATGCAAATCATGAAACAGGCTCAAAATGTGCAGGCAAAACTAAAAGCTTCACAGGAAGAACTTGCTAAAATGGAATTAGTTGGGGAAGCAGGCGGCGGTGCCGTTAAAGTTACAAATGACGGTCAGGGTAAGTTTAAATCAATTAAGCTGGATGCTTCAGCATTGAATATTAGTGCCGATGTTGCTGAAGAGCTTGAAGATTTAATTTCTGTTGCTATGAAACAAGCCGGAGATAAAGCTTCTAAAGAAATGGAATCAAAAATGAAAGCTGCTACCGGCGGTTTGAATATTCCGGGACTTAATTTCTAATGATTTATCCTAAATCTATTGCGACATTAATAGAGCATTTCCAAAAATTCCCGTCTGTCGGACCTAAATCTGCACAGCGTATGGCTTTTTATCTTCTTAGAATGCCGATGTCGGAAGTTCAAAAATTTGCACAGAGTATTGTTGAAGCTAAGGAAAACACCCGTACATGCGAGATTTGTTTTAACCTTTCTTCAACAAGTCCGTGTGAAATTTGTCAGTCTCAAAAACGGGATCGCTCTACTATTTGTGTTGTTGCAGAGACAAAAGACCTGATTGCAATAGAAAAAACCAATGAATATAAAGGCTTGTATCATGTTTTGCAGGGCTTAATTTCCCCTATGGATGGCATTGGAGCTGATGATATACGAATTAAGGAACTGCTTACCCGTTTAACCAATGAGGAGGTTAAGGAGGTTATTCTTGCATTGAGTCCTTCTGTTGAGGGTGAAGCTACAAGCCTTTATTTAAGTAAACTTATAAAGCCGTTCGGGATAAAAATTTCTCGTATAGCATTCGGGCTTCCTGTCGGTGCTGATTTAGAGTATGCAGATGAGATAACTATTGCCCGTGCTATTGAGGGCAGGCACGAAATCTAAATTTTTAGTATGACATTGCAACTATACTTGAACTTAAAATTCATGAGCTTTTGAATTTGGAATAGCCGTTTTATATAATTGCTTTTAGATTGGTGTTAAGTTAAAATTCTTGTATGGTTAATTTATTGGAAATAAGGGATTTATATGTTGAATATAAATCCAACAAAGGGATATTGGGCGGGGTGCAAACAATTCATGCTGTAAACGGAGTTTCACTTGATGTTAAAAAAGGTGAAATCCTTGCCATTGCAGGTGAATCAGGCTGCGGCAAGTCAACTCTTGCCAAAACCATTATAAGGTTAGAAAATGCAAAGTCAGGAGAGATTATTTTTGAACATGCAAATGTTCTTAAAATGGATAAAAAAGAGCTAAAGAATTACCGTAAAAATGCACAGATGGTTTTTCAAAACCCGTATGCAAGCCTGAATCCGAAAATGAAAATTTACGATATTCTTAAAGAACCGCTAAAGATAAATACGGATTTATCCGATAGTGAAATTCAGCGGGTAATAAAAGAAAAAATTGCACAGGTAGGTTTAAGTAGTGATTGTCTGGATTTATATCCTCATGAATTTTCGGGCGGACAAAGACAGAGGATTGCCATAGCAAGAGCATTGGTTCTGAGTCCTGAATTTATTCTCGCAGATGAACCTGTCAGTGCTCTGGATGTTAGTATTCAGGCACAGATTATTAATTTACTCAAGGAATTAAAAGAAAATTACAACTTAACTATTGTTCTGATAACCCATGATATGAGTGTCATAAAATATCTTGCCGACAGAGTTGCCATAATGTATCTCGGTGAAATTGTAGAAATAGGTACGACCGATGAAATTTTTAACAATCCGCGTCATCCTTATACTCAGGCACTTTTGAGTGCTGTACCAAAAATTGAGGATGATAATACTGATCGTATAATATTAAGCGGAGATTTGCCTTCTCCTGCCAGCCTCCCTGACGGGTGTAAATTCCATACACGATGTCCTGAATGTTTTGAAAGATGCCCGCATGAAAAACCATTGGACATAAAAATATCTGAGACACATTTTGTTAAATGTTTTTTATGTGAGTAGCAAAAAAATATATTTGTGGTTTTTATATTTCCATAATGTATTATGATATAACCAAGACTGCAAAACTGCCACTGAGTACTGTAAAAGGTTCTGTAAAACAGCGTGCCGCAATGGCGGAAAATTTGTTTTTTGACTTTTGTAAAAATATTTCATTAAATATCGGTAATAAGGATAGATTAAGTACAGCTGTTGTCAAAGATTGTTTTCAAAATACACTGCCGTCAAAAGTCTGCATCCAGTTTTCAGATATCGGTAAAAGTTTCTATGATGGTGATTGCAGGTATGACGGCTTTACCGGATACATGGTTAGGGGAAAGAATAGAAAGGTTGTAGGATATAATGTGTTTCTGCCTCTTGATGAGTCTAAAAAGAATATAGAGTTAAAAAATTTGGATATTCTGTTTCATGAAATCCAGCATGTATATGACTATATTACAAATCCAAAAACTTTTTCCAGAGGTTTTTATGTGCCTAAAAGACTCCAAAATTTTTATAATGAAAAAATTTATCCTAAGGACGCTGTTAAATTAGATAAACTTGAAACACGAATTCAAAACCAAATAAAAAGAATCCCGTATTACAAGCGAATTGACTTTCTGCAAGAAGTGAGAAATGCACTTCAAAGTGAAATAAATGCATATAAAGCGGAAGAAATATATTCCGTATTTTCATTAATGCATCCGCAGCATATGCCTGAGAAAAATGTGTTCGGGGCTGTTGAGTACTTTAAGTTTCAGGAAAAACTTGCTATTTGTCAAAAAGTTCTGAAAAGGGAACTCCGTGCATTAAGAGAAGAAAATAAACAATTATTCGGCGGTAAATAAATTCTTTCTGTGTTATAATCTGCTTATGGAACGTAAAGTTATAACTACAAACAGAAAAGCTTTTCACGACTTCATTATTTTTGATAAATATGAAGCAGGTATTGTTCTGACCGGTACAGAAATTAAATCAATACGAAAAAATGCAATTAACTTAAAAGACAGTTTCTGTAAGATTGAAGATAATGAGGTTTTTCTTTATAACTGTCATATCTCGCCATATGAGCAGGGAAACAGATTTAACCATAAAGCTGATAGAGTACGCAAACTTCTTTTAACAAAAAAAGAAATTCTGAAAATGCAGGGTAAAGTCAAAAAAGACGGTTATACCATTGTACCGCTTGAAGTTTATATATTAAAAGGATTTGCAAAGGTTCAAATCGGGCTTGCAAAAGGTAAAAAACTTCATGATAAACGTGAAGATATTGCCAAAAAAGATCAAAAACGCGAAATGGACAGAGCAGCTAAAAGAGGTTAAAAAATATTCTCTTTTTTGCATTAACTTTGTTAACTATTTGCACTGAACTTTTTTCCGTGTATAATTAATGGGTAATAAGATATATTAGTTTAGGGATTTATAAATTATGACTATTCAAGATTGGTTTGAAAAACGTAAAGAGGCACAGATTAAAAGACGCGAATTGGAAGCCCGTGCAGAGGTTGAACAAAATCCTGATTTGTGGACAAAATGTGTTCACTGTGATGCACAGCTTTTAAAAGAAGATTTGGCTAAAAATGATATGGTGTGTCCTGTCTGTGATTACCACTTTAGAATAAATGCGAGAAGACGTGTACAGCAACTTTTTGATGAAGGTTCATTTGAAGAATTATTTACAAATATAAAACCTACGGATCCTTTGGAATTTGTTGATACCGAATCATATAAAGCAAGGCTGGAAAAAGCACAGCAGAAAACAAATCTTAATGACGCAGTTATTACAGGAATCGGATGCATAGAAGGACATAAAGTTGCCGCTGCCGTTATGGATTTTGACTTTATGGGCGGTTCAATGGGCAGTGTGGTCGGAGAAAAAGTAACAAGAATTATTGAAAAAGCTATAGAACAGCGTCTGCCGGTTCTTGCTGTTACTTCATCAGGCGGAGCCAGAATGCAGGAAAGTGCATTGAGCCTTATGCAAATGGCTAAAACCTCATGTGCCTGCTCAAGACTGGATGATGAAAAACTCTTGTATGTTAACCTGATTACCGAACCTACTTTCGGCGGTGTTACGGCAAGTTTTGGTATGCTCGGTGATATTATTGTTGCAGAACAGGGGGCAAGAGTCGGGTTTGCCGGCAGAAGAGTTATTGAACAGACTATCAGACAAAAACTTCCTGCTGACTTTCAAACTGCAGAATACCTTCTTAAATACGGGCAGGTTGATGTAGTGTCTAAAAGAAAAGATTTGAGAAAAACTCTTGCAAATATATTTTCAATGCATGGAGTTTAAAAAAGAGATTAGTTTATAAAAGGATACAATATGAGTAATACAATATTGGATTTTGAAAAACCGATTATGGAAATACAGGAAAAAATTGAAGAACTGAAAAAAATAAGTGTGGAGTCCGGCATGGATTTAAATAAAGAAATTGAAACTTTTGAACAGCAGGCAGATGATTATAAGAAAGAATTGTATTCTAATCTGAAACCTTCTCAAAAATTGCAGATTGCACGTCATCCGGAAAGACCTAACTTCTTGGACTATGTTAATCATATGTGTACTGATTTTATAGAGCTTCACGGTGACAGAACCGGCATGGACGACAGGGCTATTATCGGCGGTTTGGCTAAAATTGACGGCAAACCTGTTATGATTATCGGAACAATGAAGGGTAAATCTACAAAGGAGAACCTTGAATATAATTTTGGTATGCCGCAGCCGCAAGGGTACAGAAAGGCTCTAAGACTCTTTAAGCATGCAAGTAAGTTTAATATTCCGATAATTACATTGATTGATACTCCGGGAGCTTATCCGGGTATCAGTGCAGAAGAAACTGGACAGGGCGGTGCGATTGCCGTGAATTTGAGAGATATGGCAAAACTGGAAGTTCCGGTTATCGCTATTGTAACAGGTGAAGGCTGTTCCGGCGGTGCTTTAGGACTGGCCGTTGCGGATAAAGTCTTTTTGCTTGAACATGCTTACTATACGGTTATTTCACCGGAAGGATGTGCCTCTATTCTCTGGCGTGATGCTTCCCGTGCCGGAGATGCCGCGGAAGCTTTGAAAATTACGGCTCCGGATTTGATGAAGTTCAATATTATTGATGGTGAAATTAAAGAGCCAGTTGGTGGTGCACATAAAGATTATGAACTTATCAGTGCAAATATGAAGAAGGCAATTTTAGAAAGCCTTGATGAACTGGCAAATCTTTCTGTTGCAGATTTGAAAAACAGAAGATATGAAAAGTTCAGAAAAATGGGAGCCTTTATTGAGAATTAGAAATAAGCCCTCTCAATGAGGGCTTATTTAGTTTAATTATGGAGTATTAATGAAAAATTCGTATTTTGAACTTCAAATAAAAATTAATCCTCAAATGGAAGATATTGTATCTGATATATGCTTTGAAAATTTTCCGTGCGAAGGGGTAGTTCTCGCTGAAGAAACTTACAAAGACCTTGAAATGATTTCCACTACAGAAGGTACTTTGAGAGTCTTTTTGACTGAAAGTGCTGAGGTTGAAACGGTTTTAAAAGAACAGAGAGAACTTCTTAAGTCCCGCGGATTTTCTGATGAAGAACTCGGAAGCTGGGATTTCGTTTATTCCGAAAAAGAAAACGAAGACTGGTCTAAAAAATGGAAGGAAAAATGGGATGTAACCCATGTATCGGATAGGATTACAGTTGTTCCTGACTGGATTGATTATAACCCTAAGAGGAATGATGAGGTTATTATTAAGCTTGAACCGGGCTGTGCGTTCGGAACAGGTACTCATGCTACCACTCAGCTTTGTATGAAAGCTATTGAAAAATATATGCAGCAAAATGCCGATGTTGCGGATATAGGTATGGGTTCCGGAATTTTAGCAATTTGTGCGAAAAAGTTTGGTGCTAATTATGTTTACGGGTGCGACAATGATGAAACCGTAATTGATGTAGCAAAAGAAAATGCAATAAAAAACGGTGTTGAATGCGAATTTGAACTCAATACTGCAGATAAAATAAGCAGGAAGTTTGATTTTGTTCTGGCGAATATTCTTCATAATGTTCTTGCTGAAATCATGGGCGATTTAAAGGCTATTATGAAGAACGAAGCTTTTATGGTACTGTCAGGAATCCTTGATGAAAAAAAGTCTTTTGTGCTGGATGCCGTAAAGAGTTATAATATGGAACTTGTTGAAGAAATGCATCAGAACCAGTGGGTTGCATTGGTTGTTAAAAAGACTTTGAGGGGATAAATATGGATAAATTTCATTTGATTTTATATATATGTTTTGCAGTTTTGATTTTTGATATTGCTGTTGTTTTGTACATCAGAAATACTTATTTTTTGATTTTTAAGGATAATTATAGAGATATTTCTGATAAATTAGGCAAACCTGATGCAGTCCTTGATGCCTCACTGGTAAATATAAATTTTTTGCTTGTAAAATTTAATACGGCGGTTTCTGTTGAGTTGTATAAAGACTTGGTTGTATTTCGAAACGGTACCCGTGCTATATGTGTTAAGGATTTTTCCTCTCTTGAATTATCCGGAGAGTTACTTTCAAATGTAAAAATAAATACTTCCGGCAGGGCAATTAGAGTTTATTTTAATGCCGGGCAGTACAAAATCATGCAGAAATATTTGGAGGAACATAATGTCTAAAACCGCGATTATAATACCGGCCCGCTACGGGTCAAGCAGATTGGAAGGAAAACCGCTTATTGAAGTTAACGGTAAACCTATTATTCAATGGGTTTATGAAAAAGCTCAACAGGCAAAACTCGCCGATATGATTATCGTTGCTACTGATGATGAAAGAATTTTCAATGCAGTGAAAGCTTTCGGCGGTGGTGTTGAAATGACTTCAGTTAATCATAAGTGCGGTTCTGACAGAATTAGAGAAGTTGCTGAACGTCATCCTGAAATTTCTTATATTGTTAATCTTCAGGGTGATGAACCCCTTATTAAGCCTGAAAGCATTGACTCTGTTGCAAGAAATGTTCAGGAAGATGATAACGCTGATATTTCAACTCTTATAAGAGTTTTAACAGATGAAGAAGAAATTAATAACCCTAATCTTGTAAAATGTGTTGTTGATAATAATGGCTATGCACTTTATTTCTCCAGATCAAAGATACCTTTTGAAAGAAATTACGGTATAGCAACTTTCTACGGTCATTTGGGTATTTATGGCTACAAGCGTGAGGCATTAATGAAAATGACATCATTAGAGCAAACTCCGCTTGAACGCACGGAAAGTCTTGAGCAATTAAGAGCTTTGGAAAATGGAATGAAGATTAAAACTTCCGTTGTGGATTTTGTTCCTGTTGGTATAGATACTCTTGAAGATTTGGAAAAATTCAAAGAAATAATTAGTCAAAAACTTTAATTTTTAATAAAAAGGGTTTCTGTACACAGAATACAACGGTTATAGCTGTTGCTGGCTCTATCTTCGGGGTTAGTCCATTAAAATTTCCAAAATCTTAAAAAAGTGCTTGCAATTTTTGTTAAATTAGGTTAAGATAACGTTATAAATATTAACAGAAGTCAATATTTTGTAATATTTTGGTGCAAAGGTGTTAGATTATTATTTAATGTAAGGAAAAAACAATGACAGAAAACATGGAAATACCTAATGATGCAGAAGACCGTCAAAGAATTTTGTTGGCTGATGATGAAGCAAGTATAAGAAGAATTTTGGAAACTCGTTTGAAAATGGCAGGTTATGATGTTGTTACTGCCGCTGATGGCGAGGAAACTGTTAATGCATTTAATAAGTATAATCCTGATTTAGTGGTTCTTGATGTTATGATGCCTAAAATGGATGGATATGGCGTAACAAGAGAAATAAGAAGAACTTCTGATGTCCCGATTATTATTTTAACAGCTCTCGGTGATGTTTCTGAAAGAATTACAGGTCTGGAACTCGGTGCAGATGATTATGTTATCAAGCCATTTTCACCAAAAGAATTGGAAGCACGTGTAAAAGCTGTTCTCAGAAGAACTAATAACAGAGAAACTGTTGCTACAACCGGCAAGGTGACAAAAAATGTTATTACAACAGGTAATATTAAGATTGATACTGCACGCCGTCAGGTATTTAGGAAGAACGAAAGAATCAGACTTACCGGTATGGAATTTAGTTTGTTAGAATTACTTGTTAATAATTCCGGTCAGGCTTTTTCAAGAAACGAAATATTGCAGCATGTATGGGCTTATCCGCCGGATCACCGCATTGATACAAGAGTCGTTGATGTTCATATTTCAAGACTCCGTTCAAAATTGGAAACCGATCCGGCAAATCCTGAGTTAATCCTTACTGCACGCGGCATCGGATATATGTTCCAGAGAATTAGTTAAACATAAGCCCCTTATGGGGCTTTAAATTTATAAAGTTCTAATAATTTTGAATTACCTGAAATGTTATTTCAATGTATTTATAAATTTTTTGTCGTTAAGAGATAAAATTTTCATATAAAATTCATGGTAAAATTTATTATAATAATTTTAATATTACTAGTTTATTTTGGTCCGAATGTATTGGCATATTTTGGACAATATAAGTCTGAGACATTGATATGTAATATTCAAGAAAAACGCTGTGAAGTTGAGCGAGTAACAAGAGCAAATAGAGTAGAGCGACAATTTCTTGTGGATCCGTATGAAGTTAAAGATTTACAAGTAGCAAGACAGTCATACCAAAAGAAAACAGGGATAAGAATGCAGCGGCACACATTCAGTTATTACGAACTTAAATTCGTAAAATCGGATGACAGATACAGTGTAATTTTTCACAGAGGCTTTTCTTCACAGCAAGAAGCAGAAGCTAAAGCAGATGAAATCAGAGCGGCTTTCAGAAGTGGCAGTAACATAATAAAAATAAGCCGATAAAATTTTCTGGACAAAAAATCTTTTTATGTTATGATAATAGAGAACTAATTATATGGCGGATATCGTCAAGTGGTTAAGACCTCGGATTGTGGTTCCGATATACGTGGGTTCGAATCCCACTATCCGCCCCATTTACAAAAGACGTTTTTAAAACGTCTTTTTTTGTTGTCTATGAATTTAAGTTTACATTTAATGTCCAGTTTGTTTTTCTAATAATAAACTGTTGCTTGGGCATACTTGCCAAACAATACTAAATGTTAGCCGTCGGAAGCTGTTTGTTATTGTGTTCTTAAATTGGCTTAAATCAGACTTTATTAGGACTTAAATTTAAAAAATATTTTTTAATCGGGCTAAAACTCCCCCAAAAAAAATTTTTCGAGTCCGATTAATTTCCAAATTTACCGTTGGACAGGTATGCACTACGTGTCCTATCAATACTTGTTAGGATGAAAGCTCAACCTATAAGCTAAAATAATTCTCCTTTAAAACATTCATATTGTGCAGGTTGGAAGCCGTTTGATTATATAAAAATCAAACAATTTTGTCCTTTGTATTAAATATCCCCTTTTTAAAAACATAATTAATTTTAGTATCATAAATCAATGGGGATGTAATATTTTCTGGAGTTTCAATAAAATATTCCTCAATATCATCTGCGTATTTCTGTGCCGCATCGTCATACCACTCAACAAGAAAATCGTTATTCTTTAACTTTTCCTGAAGATTTGTCATCACTCTTGTAAAGCTTTCACGTACATTTTTAGGTAGTTCATTTTTTGCATTGTAAGAAGATTTTGCCCAATCGCATACAGTTTTCCAATCATCAGACTTAACGACCGCATCAAAAGCTTTTAAAAACCGTGGTGCCGACATATTTTGCAATTTATCTGTAGCATCGGCTATTTCTTTTTCTAAATATCTTCTTTGCACTAGAGCTTCGGCTTCATCTTTTACAAACGCAAATGGTGCTGCAGTATCAACTTTCTTCATTTTTGCACAATCAAATTGGATAATACTGTTCTGAACAGGATAGAAAAATTTATCTATAGTGTTTCTGATATCCAAGTCAGAATAGGTATCAATGTTTTTTCCGCGTCCTAACCCATGATGAAAAACTTTAATAATGTCAGTGGCAATATTATTTTGATCAATAAATAGCATCCTTAATTTTTCTTTTTGCACGAATTTTTCTTGTAGTTCATCTTTAAGCTTAGCAAGAGAGGACTGCACTTCATCAGCAAGTGATGCCGTATCATCACTTGTTGGCTGCTTTTTGGGTGTACCTTTAAGTATAGAGTGAAAATGTTTGCCTTTTGCAAAAATCAAATCGCCAAGAACAAGCAATACAATACTGCCACCTGCGGCAAGCCCGATTTTAGCCCCTGTTGACATTGATTTTTTTACAAATTTATCCTCCCCTTGCTGCGGGATACTTGATGCACCTTGAAAAGATTGCGAATGTTTGATATTCGTATCGAGTGGAGTTGAAACTATATTGCTTGAAACATTTAATATATACATAAATACTATTTTATTGTAACCATATATTAAGATTATGTCTGCATTTTATTCAAATTATGTTTAGTTTGTAGTAAACTAAACAATGCATAAAAAAAGGAGGCCATATGAAAAAGATACTATTATTATTTTTAATGACCTTTATTGTTACCCCATCATTTGCTGCTATTGATACTTGGTTTAACACAAATCCTTTTAAGCAGCATAAAGAAGAAATTAATCTGAAAAAAATTTATTCTGATATTTATGACAAGGATGGAATTAATATCAAAAAAAATTTATTTGAGTTTAAATATTCATATAAAGAGGGAAGACCTTACGAATATTTGATAACAAATAACACTGATAGTGACCTATTTTTGAAAGGTGTTGATTCAGAGTATCATGCTAACAAAAATATTACCCGTAAAAGTCACTGGACAAGAGTTAATGTAAGGTACTATAAATATTGGCATACTTATGTCCCGTTTGCGGATGATTATTTTGGAGCCCGCAGCACTATTGAACAAAAACCGTATTTGTATGACTTTCCAAAAAATTATACTATTAAGCCGGGTGACTCTTTAAGAATTTTGGCAATGGGACTTGAGTTGAAAAAAATTCAGACTCTTACATTTATTTTTGAAAATAACGGACAGGAGTTAAAGATAGAGTTTTAATTTCTAATTAATATTTAGTGTAACCCTTTATCTGAATATACATCAAAGTAATAATCCCTTTCTGAGGCAAGGAGTCTGTCATCATGATTTTTGATTTTCAGTTCCATTTTATATTCCATTGACTTATTGTTTCTGTTTATCTTTTTTATGCCGGCAGTGCCTTTGTCTGATGCTATAACCGTAAGTGCTTTTTCAAAATCTTCCATAAGTTCTATGCAAACAGGAAATTTATATTTTGCCAGAATTTCCTGTTTTGCTTTTGCACTGATTGTTGCTTCTACAGTATTGTTATCTTTTAACTCTACCAGAGATGTGGTATCAATTTTTGTGTAATTATTTTCTATTATATTTTTCATGATAAATTTTTCAACATTGTCTTTAAGATTAAATATGTCAATAAAATTCAGTAAATGAGACTTAGTATATTTATCGGATTCATTGTATTCATCGTATTTACAAAGGTATATTACTGCATCTTCCTGAGTTTCCGCACGATTAATAATTTCCTCAATAAAATTTTTATTTTCCATATATTCAAGGCTTTGAGGAAAGTTCATGACAATTTCAGAATTTATTAAATATCTTCCTGCTTTGTCAACATCTATACTGCCATCATCATTGTTTGCGAATATTCTGGCCTTTGTAAAAATGGGTGAAGCAGAATCATTAGTTTTGTAATAGTTATAAGTGTCCCAGGTTTTTATTTTATTTTTAATATAGTCCTTATCCTGTATGAGTTCTGGATTAGTGAGATTTATAATAAATTCAGCATTTTCTATAGTTTCCGTCTCAAGATTATCCGGTCTGTATTTTGAACATTTTGCGGCAGTATCGCTCATATTATGTAAATAAAGCTTATTCATAGCTTCGTCAAACTTTGATTTCAAAAAATCAAGTTCGGCGGATTTTTTCTGCTGTAGCCTTAGTGTTTGAATTACTTTTTGTTTTTCTATTTCGTTTAATTTTTCTGTCTCTTTTGGTCTGATATCAAGCTTTTTCAAATATTCTACAGCACTAACTTCTGATATTTTGCCGTCTTTTACATCATCCAGTGTCTGCAGAAATTTTATAAGAGCTTTTTTATCCTCTTCTCCGAAATTGCATGAGTCAAATGCCACAATAAGATTAAAGATATCCTCATTGTTCCCGATTTCTTGATTAGTGTAATAATTAAGGCGTTCTTTTAATTTTTCGTTATTAAAGTGTTCATAATCGCGTTTTGCAGCTTGAATTTGCTTTGCGGATTTAATCATTGCTTTAATTTTTTCAGGCGTCTTTTCAAATTTGTAGTAATTATCTTTCAGTGAAGCGATAGGAATTGTAATATTACCGTCTGTATAGGTGATTTCGTTCAGTTTTTTATTTTCAAGATGCTGTTTTCTTAGTACGGTAAGTACAAAATCATCATAATCAACAGATAATAGTTTTAAATCAGTATCAGTAATTTGTGCTGTTTTATTTTTTCTGAATTCCGGAATTGTTGAAAAAGAATCAGTTTTAATAAGAGATTGATATTTCTGCAAAATATGAGTAATAATCGCTTCAAACGCTTTATCGTACACTTTTTCAGGTTCTTTAGTGCTTATAGCAAGAGTATCCATTATTTTCTTATTGCAGAAATTAAAAACTTTTTCCTCATTATGAGGAATCATCAATTTGTCCAGTTTTTCATAAAAGTCTCTGGTAAATGTTGCAATAACTTTTTCTGCAATAACGTCTTCTGCTTTTTGAGGAACTTTTAGTTTCGGATATTTGTTTGGCAGTTGTTCGACTTTTTTAATCCCGTTTAAATCAGAATAATAGTCTATATATACCTTATCAAGGTTATAATTGTCATCTTGAATCGCAGTTTTGAATTTACGAATAAGGTTTGTGTCAATGCTCTTATCTATGGGCTTTGGAGGTTCAAAAGGTTTTATTTTTGTAAGATTATTTTGAATATTCCTGAATCTTTTTTTTAATGCAAACAGCTGTTCTACTTTTTGAATGTCAGAAATATTTTTCAATTTACCAAGAACTTCGGTTTCTTGAATTATTGTATCAAGTTCCTTTTGTTTTCTCATCATTTGCGAGATAACATGCCTTTCATACATTGTCAGCAAATCTTCTGTAGTTAGGTCAGAATCAATAATTTCATCAAATTGTTTTATAAGTTTATTTGTTTCCAGTTGTGGATCAATCTTTTGGGATGAATATTCTTTCTTACTTTGAAAATTAATATAAGAATAGTACGGGTATGAAGGTTTAGTTAAAGCAAAATTTTTACTTGATTCAATTTGCTTTCTATTTTCATTATAATTATTATAATTATATTTATTTGTATTTAATTTTAAAGAGATATTATTAATATACATATTAGTTTTGAGTTATTTGGGGGTGTTTTACTTTGTCATATACTTTTTTTCCGCCGAGTATTGTATAGTTTATTATCAGTTGCGGCACAAATGTGATAAGTCCCAGTAATATTGCCGTATTTCGTATTCCTTTCAGATTAATTTTATTATTTTTAAGACAGTCTAATTCGTGTTGTAGATTTTTTATATGTTTTTCGATATGTTTATCATTTTCTTGTTTTGAAATTTCCGCAATATCCTTTTCAAGATTTTTAATTTTTGAATTTAATTTTTCAGTATTTGTCAGCACTCTGGACTGTATTATGTAATCCCCGCCAGCACCGCCTGCTGCTCCAACGGCTCCCCATATGACAGCATCTGTCATCGGATTTTTATTAAATACATTGAAATTAGAATTTCTATTTTAGGCTTCTGAGTTTGATGTATTTGTTATTGGAGTTGACATATTTGAGGATTCCTTATCTAATTAGACTTTGTCTGTTTAAAAATATGTAAAAATCAAATTATGCCCTACATCCTCCTTAATTTTACAAAAATTTACATAAAACTATTCCCCGTATTTTTTCATTCTGCCGCAAGATTTATCTTCATCACAAAAACCGAGTCTTTCGCATTTAGGAACAAGATATGGTTTGAGCCATGGTTCTTCTTTAATCAGTTCATCGCACATCATTTTAACAAGAGTTCTTATTTCATATTGAGCTCTGGTGCACAGTCTTAAGTTTGCGAGATGAATCATTTCTCTAAGGTTAAGACTTGCAACAAGAGAACTTGCCGCTGCATTTGGAAGTACAAAACGTGCATCTTCTGCGGGAATTCCTGCATCTACAAATTCCTGATACTGTTCTGAAATTTTTTCCATAAATTCAATGTATTTCGTCTTTAATTCTTCATTTTTTTCGATTGTTGGTGGAATAATGTAATCAAATTGTCCTTTTTCTTTAACATATCGCTGTGATTTTTGTGAAAAAGACATGTGACGATGGCGAACAAGCTGGTGTGTGCAGGCTCTTGAAACATTTGAAATTGCAAAGCTTACCTGAATATGTTCAATGGTTGAGTAATGACCTGATGATATAACTTTTTCAATTAATTTCAGCATTTTCTCTTTGTCATCAGTACTGTTATATATATTAATCGGATAGTCTGCACTGTAGCAGGTTCTGCAGGCAGTATAGACAGTTTTTAACATATTATCAGGTTTTGAAATTAAATTTACAACAGGTTTATTATTTCCTTCCATAATCAGACTCCCTTATTATTTAAGCCTATTTATTATATCATCGTGCGAATGGAGGTGTAAAATATGTAAATTTTTTTACAATGGCAATTTTTTTTGTGTTTTGTTTTTTATAATATTAATAAGGGGAAATCTATGTCGGATAAAATAAATGCTTTTAATGATTTCGGATTTTCAAATTCTCCTTCTGCAGCTGCAAACCCGAATTCAGACTTAAAGCCACTAATACCGAAAGAATATCTAAATGGTCGAAATGCTGTTTCGATTAGAGACGAATTTGTAAAAATAAAAAGCCGAAACGGGTTATTTGAGCGTGCATATGATTGGTTAAAGAACAAGACAGGTTTAGGTTTTGGCTCCAAAAAACTAGAGTCTGAAATCTCTGCTTATGAGAATGGGACAGAATCAGAAAAAGATGTGAGAGATAAGCTTGCTAAATACAGAAGTTCGCAGTATAACGCCCAGCAGATTCTCGGGGATGCAGCTTCCTTTACAGCTGGTATGGGTGTTTTTTCAGCTGTTAATAATCGATTAAAAATTTTAGCAACAAAGAATAAACTTAATATAAATCCTTTCGCTATGATTACTGATGTGATACCTGAAAAACACCCGTTAAATAAACTTCTGTCATCTATAAAAAATATGCCAGTTGTAAAACGACTTGCTATTGCCGGTCTGTTTTCAGCTGTGGCAGGTGCCTTTGCTAAAAGTATTATAGTGTCTGTTGACCGTATAGGTTCTAAGGGTTATAAAACAAATATTCCTAAAGACAAAGAGCATAAGAGTGAAAGGGATAAAGATCGGAAAGCTCTCACAAGAGAAAAAAACAGAGAAAACTTTAAAAATTTATATACTGGCGGCTTAAATGGTATTATTTCCGGTTTTGCCGGTATTGCCGGAGGTATAATAGGAGTTCCTCTTGTTATTCTTTCCAATCTAGGGCTAAGATATGTTCAATCACAAAAAGATAGCGGAAATAAACCTTCTATAAATGATTTTAAGGATAAATTTAAAGATAATGCAATTATGAATGGAGCTGCCTCTTTGCTTATTGCGATTCCTTTATTTAAAAAAGCTCATTATAACAGGATTTTAAGCAAAAATTTAGATGCTGTGGCTTCTAAACTCAAGGGCGTTGAACTTAAATTCCCATTTGATGCTCCAACTACGGCATATTCAGAGTTGAAAGAAATGTTGCTCTCATCTCCAAAACTGTCTCAAATTATTGATGATTCACATATTTCTGTTGGTAAAAAGATTGAAAAACTTATTAGTGAAAATATATTTGCGGCTAAATTTATCCAAAATTCAGGTAATTCAAATGAATTGGCCAGAGCATTGAAAGAAAGCTGTCCTCCTTCAAGGACTGTTGAGGAAGCTGAAGAGTTAATTGCTCAAACTTTTGGCAATAAGTATTCTGTATCTAAACTTCTTGGTGTTGGTACTGTAGCGGAGACATATCTTGCAAAAAATACAGAAACCGGTAAGGAAGTTTGTATTAAACTTCTTAAAAACGGTATAAATACAGAGAAAATAAATAACGACAAAGAAAAAATGATTCAAATTGTCAAATCTAAAATTTTTGATGAAAAGCAGCTTCAATATTATATTAAAAATATAGAAGATCTGGCAGAGGCCATAGCAAAAGAAGTTGATTTAAATAACGAACTTAACTCGGCGGTTGAACTGGCAAAATTTTCCAAATATGCTAATGTAGTTAAACCATTTGAAATTAAAAATAATATTTATGTTATGGAAAAGGCTCCGGGAATAAGTTTGAAAACACTTCAGGATGTCTCTTCACTTGAGGCTTCAAAAAATTATTATAGTAAAATGCTTGCAAAATTTGTAAAAGAGAAAAATAATTTTGGAATTAATTATTATAAAGAGGAGTTGGAGAATATTGAAAAAAGAATTGCACAGATAAAAGAAAATTCTCCAGATTTTGCTACAATAGATATTACTCCGAGAGAAATAGACAGACTGTTGTCTCAGTATATTAAGGTTAAAACCGAGCAGTTTGACAGTATTTATAAAGGTGGTAAAACTCTTCACGGTGATATTCATCCCGGAAATATATTTGTTGATCTGAATGCTTTAAAATCCGGAAGAGGAAAAGCTTTGACTCTGGTTGATACAGGAAATACCATTCAACTTTCAATGGAGCAATCTAAAACTGCATTACTGCTCAATCAGTATATAAAACGCGGTAATGTTAAAGATATTGCTTCTTATGTTACAGAAGGGGCTATTCTTCCTGATGGTATGACTGAGAAGGCTGCACTTGAAATTGTAGAAACTGATTTAAGAAAAATATTTTTTGATAATGAATCAGCTCTGCAATATATGAATAATGATTCTCTTCTTGCATTAACCTCAAATATTATGAGAAAACATAATATTATACCGGGCAGTACTCAACTAAATTTAGAAAAAGCAAAACATGCATCGGATCAATCCTTCCATGATATAGTGCAGTCTCTTGTAAACACAAAATATTCATCTTTAAATACAGAAAGTAAAAAAGATAAGGCAAAATTAACCTTTATGATTTCAAAAGATGTTGCCAGCTGGGGGGCAAGGCTGTTAAAAGCAAAAAAACTTCAGGAACTTCATAACATGTCACAGTATCCATTTAAGCAAATAATTACAAATGCTAAAAATCCAAATATGCCTGCAACCAATAGTGAGGACTATCTTACTTATAAATTTAAGCAGGATATGACAAACACATTTGAAACGCTAAAATATGATAGCGATGTATAAAATAACAGATAGTTTTCATATAAAAAACACCTGATTTATTCAGGTGTTTTTTATTATTAAGCATTTTCCTATTTGTTGCCGTAACGTTTGTTGAATCTTTCAACTCTACCTTCAGAGTCAAGAATTTTTTGCTGTCCTGTGTAGAACGGGTGGCATTTGTTGCAAATTTCAACAGTAATGTTATCAGCTACTGAACCTGTTTCAATTTCATTACCGCAAACACATTTGATAACGGTTTTCTTATAATCAGGATGAATTCCTTGTTTCATTGTTTTTACCTCTTTCCTTTTCTCAAGATTCCAAACTTGATATTATCTTTCCATTTCGACTATATATATCATACAACAGAAAAAATAAAGTGCAAGATATTGTTGCGAAACACAAAGTAATATTCCTTAATCTCTATAGACAATACATAATTCCTCTGTTTGCATGAGATATTTCGTTCAATATTATATAAAAAGTTGATGTGTAATTTTAAAGGTTTTGGCATAATAAAAATGTTGCCGTTGAGCGTATATTTTATAGGTGGTTAAATAATATGAATTTACACGAACAATGTTTGCTCCGTTATCTTAAAAATCCTGATGAGCTTTCTTATTCTACCGAAATATTAAAGTTAAATAATTTTATTTTGGAAAAGCGGTTTATAGTAAAAAATTTTGTTGCCAAATCTTCCCAATTCAATTATACTGATAATAAAGATTTGGGATAAAATTTGTTATGCTTAAAAAACTTTTATATACATTATGGTTGGTATTATTCTGTGCCATTGTGTTTATAACTTCAAAAAGTGCTAATATAACTGCATTTATTGATGTTATAGAAAATCGTACCTTTGATTTGCGGCAAAATGTTTTGATTAAAAATAAAGCTAAACATCATAATGATAAAATAGTCATTGTCGCAATTGACGATGCCAGTTATGAATATATTCTTGATAATTACGGCGAATGGCCGTTACCAAGAGATGTTTATGCAAAGCTGGTTGATTTTTTACAGATTCAAAAACCTGATATAGTTGCCTTTGATTTGATGTTTGTTAAATCCATGAAAAGTGCTATGGAAGCTGATAACTCTCTAGTTGAAGCTTTCAAAAAATACGATAATCTTTATACCGCAATGAATTTTGATAACCAGCCTGACGATTTAAGGATACCTCCGTCTTTACCGGATAGACTTTCTGTCAATGTTGATAATAAATCAAAGAGAGTCAATTTTGAGGCTCAAACTTACCATAATTGCAGAGTCGTTCTTGATGGTATTCTTAATGCTACACCAAATATTGGTATTATAAATGTTTCACGTGCAGACGACGGTATTTTAAGAAAAATGCCGGTATTTCTTAAATATCAGGGTAAGTTTTATCCTCAACTGGGATTTAAAATCGGAACTGACTATTTGAAAAAAAATGAAAATTTATCAGTAGATAAGTTTGTTATTGATAAAAATGATGAAGTTATCCTTGGAAATAGAAAAATCCGGCTCGATAGCGGTGGTAATGTTATTTTAAACTGGTATGGCGGTGCCGGAACTTATGAGTATATCCCGTTATATAAACTTATAAAAATCGCTAAAGGTGAACTTGCTAATTCGTATGATTTCAATAATAAGATTATTTATTTCGGAACTACTGCTTCCAGTTTATTTGATATTAAGACAACGCCTGTCAGCAGAGTGTTTCCGGGTGTTGAAGTTCAGGCAACTTATTTGAATAATCTTATTGATAATAATTTTATTCATAAGGCCGGTAAGCCTGTCACTATTGTGATGGGTGTGTTTATGGCTATTTTGACGGGCATTATTATTATGTGCGTAAGTTCGGCTTTTGTAGCTTCGCTGGCTTCGTTCTCAATTTATGTTGTTTATGTGCTGGCTGCTTATTTTGCGATGAGATATTTTAATTGCTGGCTTGATATTGTTTATCCGCTGTTGCTTGCAATTACAGCATTTATTTCCGCGTTTATTGTAAAATATCTTATTAAATCAAGGGACTTTGAACATCAATACAAACTTGCTACAACTGACGGGTTGACAGAATTATATAATCACAGATATTTTCAGGAACAGATGGCTATGCAGGTTGAAAACTGCAAACGTTACAATACGGAATTTTCTATGATAATTCTGGATATTGACTTTTTTAAGAAGTTTAATGATACATTCGGACATCAGGCTGGGGATGCCGTTTTATGGCAGGTTGCACAAACTTTAAAGAAAAATGTGCGTGCTACTGATATAGTTTGCAGGTACGGCGGAGAGGAAATGAGTATTATTTTACCTAATACAGGGAAAAATGTAGCACATTCCACTGCCGAAAAAATTTGTCAGAGAGTTTCTGCAAATAAAATCAGGCTTCAAGGAGATAGAGAAGTTTCAGTAACTATCAGTTTGGGAGTTTCAACTTTTCCGTATGATGGTAAAACCCCTTCCGAAATGATTGATGCTGCAGACAAACGCCTGTACAATGCTAAAAACAGCGGCAGAAATAAGGTTGGAGAATAAAAGGAGAAAATAAATGTTTATGGATAAAATTAATTATACGGTTACTCTTGACGATTGCAGCGATTATGTTAAATATCAGCTTAAAATTCCGAGAGTAAGAAATTATATAATGAAAGCACCTTTATCCTTATTAAAAATTTGTGTTATTGTGTTTATTGTGTTTTCACTTTCCTCAATACCGGCACTTTGGAATTATTGGCAGACATTACAGACAACACAGGGGCTGGGATTATCTAATCTTCTTAGTATAATATTTCATTTTACAGTTTTAATCTTAAGTGTAAGCTGGCCGTTTATTCTTATTATGATTGTTTTTTTTGCTGTATATTTCTCTTTGTATTACTTTGACCTGTTTCATATTTTGTCTAAAAAAATTTATAAACTGTTAGAGGGCGGAGATTTAAGTGTTGATTTAGAAATAAAAGATGAAGGTTTGTGTGCATACGGTAAAGGTCGTTCATCATCTGTAAACTGGAATGGCATTATTGATATTTATGATACAGGAAAAATTTTTCTTATTTTTATTACGGATTATCAGGCTGTTGTTATTCCGAAAAGAGCCTTTGGTAATGAAGAAAACGCACAAGAGTTCTTTAATTTTGTCAGCAGCAAATTAGCAGACTTGAAGAAGAGTTGTTAATGTAGATATTATCTTTCCGTAATCTTCTTCTGTAACGAGTACGGAGCGAATTTTTGCTGCATTTTTTATTCCTGCAATGTAATAAGAATAAAATTTTCTGAAGAATTTTATCCCTACCTTTTCCCCGCGAAGTTCTATTTCTCCGTCCAGATGAGTTTTTAATATTTTAATTTTTTCTTCAATAGAAGGTTCGGGAAGTTTTTCTCCGGTGGCAAAATAGTGTTCAATTCTGCCTATTAGTGTAGGATCTCCCATTGAGGCTCTTCCTACAGCAACCCCGTCTGCTCCTGATTCCTCAAGACATTGAATTGCACTATCAATCGATGTTACATCCCCGTTTGCAAACACCGGAATATCTACATTTTCTTTTAATTTTCTAATCATTTTCCAGTCGGCATTGCCGGAATACATCTGTGAGCGGGTTCTTCCGTGAATTGTTATAAATTCTGCTCCGGCCTTTTGCATCTGTTGTCCGAATTCTACAAAATTCAGTTCATCCAAGGTATAGCCGAGTCGAAATTTTACGCTCACCGGCTTATTTGTACCGTCTTTTACTGCTTTTACAAGATCTGCCGCAAGGGCCGGATTTCTCATTAATGAACATCCATCCTGTCCTTTTACGACCTTATTTACAGGGCATCCCATGTTTATGTCAATCATATCTGCCATTGGGGTGAGATATTCCGCTGCAGCTCTCATCAGGTGTGGTTTATGCCCGCTTATCTGATATGAAATAGGTGAATGGTCGGCTTCACGTTTTATAATATCTCCGCCTTTTACCTGTGCAAGAAATTCAGAACTAATCATTTCGGTTGTCAGAAGGGCATTTTGTGAGTATTTTCTCACAAGGCTTCTTAGTACATAATCTGTAATCCCCGCCATGGGAGCAAGTGATACTCGGCTTTGTATAAGTGTGTTTACTCTATTTTGCATAATCTTTCAATTCTTCCGCTCTGGTTTTTGCGTACTGTTTGTATTCATCATCCGGGGCTGCTGAATTTGCATAGGCCGTATAATAGTTATATGCTTCCTTATATTTTTCAAGGGTATCATAATCTGCGGCAAGCATATAATTTATTATAATTAAATCAGGATTGTTTTGTGCAAGTGCTTTTTCAAAATCTTTTATAGCTTCTGCTGGCTGTTTTTTACTGTCGTAAATCATGCCTCTGTAATAAAGTGCATAAGCATTTTTGTCGTCAGCCGCAATTACTTTATTCAATAAAGCAAGACTCTCTTCATATTTTTCACTTTCGTATAATTGTATAGCCTCATTAAGCATAGTTGCTTTATTTTGTTCTTTTATCTGTGCAAGCAGATTTGAGGCCTGTTCATTATTTTGGTTTAGCGTAAGAGCCTTGTTTAAATAAGCCTCAGCCTGTACATAATCCTCACTGTCCGCATATAATGCTCCGATGTAGAAGGCTGTATCAGAATCGGTTGGTTTTAATTCAAGTGCCTTTTTATAATATGTAATTGCCGCGTTTATATTATTCATATTCTGGTAAGAGGAGGCAATTCCTATCATTGAGTCATAAGTCGGCGGATTAATCTTTGAGTATTCCGCAATGGCATTTTCGTAATCTTTTGCATTATAATATTCTGCAGCCTGCGTAAATGTAGAATTAATGTTTTGTTCTTTTATAGAATTGAGTGTTGTATAGACCTGATTATTGTCGGGAAATTTTGTTCTTGCAAGACTCAATGTATTCAAGGCTGCATCATACTGACCGGATTCATTTTGTGCAATAGCAAGATTTGTATAAATTTCACCTGTGGTATCTTTAGATAAAACTTCTTTATATAGTATAATTGCATCATCATATTTCTTTTGTTTATGCAAATCTAATGCGTAAGTGTATAACATGTTTGTAATGTTTGCATCTTTGGCATTTTTCTTTAAATACTCAATAAACTGCGGAACTGTCATATCATTTCTTGCACTTGCAAACATTTCATTTTGAGCTGTTTCATTGGCCGGATCAAGGGCAAGAACCTTTTTATAAGCGGACTGTGCTGCTTTTGTATCACCAAGTGCCGCAAGACACTGGGCTTTATATAGATTTGCATTTACATTATCCGGATATAGAATAAGAACAGAGTCGTAAGCAATTAATGCGGTTTTATAGTCGCCCTTTTGTTGGTAAAGAGTACCTGTATTGATTCTTGTATTTATGTTGGACGGGTCTAACTGCTCGGCTTTCTTGTAATATGCAAGAGCTTCATCCAGTTTGCCCTGTTTTTGTAAAATGGCACCGAGGTTTGAGGTTACATCAGCATCCGACGGAGTTTCTTCGAGTTTTTTCTTATAAATTCGTTCTAATGAATATAATACTTCTTTGTTGTCTATACTTTTTGTCAAAATATAATTAAATTCTTCAACTGCAGCTTCTTCTGAACCCAGTTTATCAAGTAATTTTGCATATGAAAGCCGGAGAGGAATATCTGTAGGTGACACTGAAATTGCTTTTCGATAGTATTCAGCGGCTTTGGGTTCATTACCAAGGAGTTTCATTATATCGCCGGTTTGTTTGTAACTCTCTTTAATTAATCCTTTGCTGCCCAGTGACTGATTAAATTCGTATGCTGCAGCTGCAAAGTTGCCCTCGGCTCTAAGCTGTCTGGCTTTTTCATAGCGTGATTCAGGACTCAAATCAAATTTTAGAACTGAAAGACATTTATTTAAGTTATTTGTTACCGGAGTAATGCCCTGTGCAGAATTCTTTACCTGATTTTCATTAGGGTAATATTGCATGTAAAATAGTGCACTTCTGTAGTCATCCGCGGCTTTCTCCCAATTCTTTTCATTGTTAGCGTAATAGGTTCCTCTTGCAAGGTATGAATTTATTAAACCTATTCTTGCAGAATTATCAAGATAATTTATTCTGAGTGCATTTTTGAATTCAGTAACTGCACCTGAATATTGATAGTTGGCCAGATATTGCTGGCCTAAGTCAAAATGTTCTTTAAAATCAGCAAATGCAGGTGCTGTTATCGTGAGTAAACAAATCAATGTAACTGCGGATTTTTTCATGTAAAATGCCCTCATCTTAACACTATATTAATTCTAATACAATAATAACCGATTGTATATTCCATTTGTATTAATCACTTTTACAATTTAATATTTTGTTACCCGGGCATTAAAAAAGGACCTGATTTGTCAGGTCCCTGTTGAAAATCTGCCTTTAACGAGTTATTCAAAGTCTGTTTTTGAGATAAATACAAGCATCTCATCAAACATTTTTTGCAGAGGAATTTCCATTGAAATTTCCGGCATTTTGTCCAAGCTCAATTCTTCATTTGTTAGCACGTCAATAATCTCGTTTTTTGGGGCTTTTGTCATCATAAATAATACTCCTGTTTATTCTTCCATTCAACAAATTATATATCGGAATATCTTATTGGAAACTTTAATATATCTTTTGGATATACACACCTAAAAGGTTGACGAGTTGTGGATTAAAGGCAATTTTAACAAATTTTTAACATTTTGTTACAAAAAAATAATATCCTAAAAGTTATATAAATTCTATGTTTGTGCTAGCATATAGTTGTTACAAGATATAAGGAGATACAACAATAGCTAACGATAACAGACAAAAGGACAGAGATAAAGTTATTATGAACGAAAGAATTCGTTCAAAAGAAGTTCGATTAATTGATGAAAATGGTACAAACCACGGTATTATTGAAACTGTAAAAGCATTAAAAATGGCATATGATGCCGATTTGGACTTGGTATTAATAAGCCCTAATCAAGAACCTCCGGTTGCAAAAATATTAAATTACGGAAAATATAAATACGAATTGGAGAAAAAAGCTAAAGAGGCTAAGAAAAAACAGCATACAGTAGATGTAAAAGAAGTTAAAATTCGTTATAAAATTGATACTCATGACTATCTTGTAAGAATTAAAAGTATTCAAAAATTTATTTCTCAGGGCAACAAAGTTAAAGTTGTTATCATGATGAGAGGAAGAGAAATGCAGCATTCAAATCTGGCATTTGATTTAGCTAACAGATTTATTGAAGATTTGAAGAATGAACCTCTTGTTGTAGAGAAAAAACCAATGCTTGAAGGTCGTAATGTTACACTGTATTTAGGACCACAGTAGTATTTGGGTTAATTTAGAAAAGACATGCCATAGTGCTTTTAAAATTTCCTTGAAATGCAAGCATTTCCTTTTAAAAATAAAAAACTTGACTTGAAAAGTTCAGCAAATATAATAATAAATGTGGCTAATCCAGTCATACATTGAAAATATAGTTTAATACATTTATGCCGCGTTAGCTCAGTTGGTAGAGCAAGGGACTGAAAATCCCTGTGTCCTTGGTTCGATTCCGAGACGCGGCATTTCTGTTTGCTTGCTATGGCGGGTTTTTCTCTGTTTATGTATTATTTTATATTTATTAGATTTTTTCCCCTGTGGGTAATCTGTGGGTAAATTAGATGCTTTTACATATAGATAGTATTTAATTCAAAATGTTTGTGGATTTAACTAAATATTTTATTAGCAATTTTATTATGGTTTGACAGACATTGCAGGAATTTGATTTTTTTGAACTAATAGGGGTGTGTTTCAAATATATCTTGATTTTTTTAGCCGGAAATCGCTAAAAATGAAATTCCTGAACTGGCCCAAAAGTCCGATTACTGTCTGTTAATGTATAGAACAAGACAGTGCCTCAAAACCTTAAATGGCGGGAATTTAGACACAGTTTAAGAATTTTGGGACAGTTCAGGATTTTTGGGACAGGACAGTGTTGAAAAATTTTTCAAATTTTTAAATTTAGGTGGAAATCTATTTCAATTTACTCGGAAATATAATTTAGGGCGGTTTTACTAAACCGCCCTAAATTATACTAGAAGTGTTAATTATTTTAACCAGCCGAATAGTTTTTCAAAAAAAGTTTTCTTTGTTTTAGTCGATTGTGACTCATTTATCGATTTTTTAGAGTTTATATCATTTATAAGGTTAACAATTCCAACTTCGTAGTCTTCCTTTAATTTATTTTGTTTCTCTTTTTCTTCTAATTTTTTTAATAATTTAAAAAGTTTATTTTGTAAATCTGAAGTTTTTGTTTCCTTAACTTGCTTTGTTAAATTTTTAAGTGCCAAAGTGAAATTTGAGTCAAATATTCCTTTTGTAGCTGTAAATAGTAGTTCCGGATATAAAATAACACTTTCAGTTCGTGGAATTTCTGTTTTTAATACCAAGCTAACGGTATCATTTCTAATTGGGTCTAACCAGTCAGCCTTAAGATACAAATCTACATCATATTTTTTAAAAAAATCATTGAATGCTGTCGATTCTTTAAGAGTTTGCACAAGTTTTGTAATTTCCTTAGGGTAAGTATCTAGATTTATCATACTACAATAATTTATAGATTTCAGTTTGCCGAAATTCGGTTGTCTTTGTGTGTAATTATTATCTATTCTCATTTATTAATATCTCCTATTTTGTGGTGTATGAAAATATAAAAACTGTAAATTTTTTTTTGCTATTTTAATTAACATAATATTTTATAACATTAATTTAACTTTTCAAATTTATCAGTTCCAAAATTCCCAAACTGGTTGTTCTTTTACAATAAGTTTTCTCAAATAAAAAAACAATCTCGCTTTATTTAAAGCGAGATTGTTTTTTTATGACAAAAGTTAATCATTCCTTGAACTTGTCGCTTACTCCCCAGAAAGGAGGATTTTCAATGACTTCTTTTCTAGGGTCAACTCCCATTTCTCTAGCTGCATCGTTCCATATGCGAACGTGAAGTCCTTCAAAGCTTCTACCTGAATCAAATGTACTTTCTAAGCGTTGAGTTGTTGAACCTTTATAAGCTGCCATTAATTCTTTATTTTGCGATAATTCAGCAATAGCTGCTTTAGCTTCATTAAATAATTTACGATGTTCGACTGTCATTTTAGATTCCAAAAGGCTTGGGTCAATATCATCAATTCGACCGCCTATAAAATCGCCCCTATAGTCGCTACTATCTACGCTTAAGACCCATGGAACATTGACTTTACACATTTTTATATACTTATCGTATAATTCCATATATACTCTTTTAGCTTCAGGATAAGTCATTCCGTTACTAGCTTTTGTATTTTGTAACAACTTATTTTTCTTATCATTTTCAACTTTTTCTTTATTTAAAATTTTTTGAAGTTCTTCTACCGAATCAACTCCATAAGCCCATTTTATAGTTTCAATCTCTGCTCTAGAATAATTAGATAAATCTATAGTCTCATGTTCTTCTTTATTTCTAGCCTCTTTTAATCTTTCACTAAAAGGTACATTTTTAGGCATTTTATCCAGATTTTGCATTTTTAAAAGTATTAAAGCTAAATCTTTACTACGCCATTTAAGTTGGATATCTTCGGCAAAAGACTCTTTTTGAGTTTCTTTAGTATTTGATTTTGTGTCATCAGTCTTTTTACTTTCAGTTTTCTCACTTTCTTTAGTTTCATCTACAAATTCAAGTTTAAAAGGCTCACTTTTAGACAGTTCTTGTTTACTAAAAATTGATAAATTAATTTTACCATCATTTTCAAGCTTATTATTTAAAGCTTTTGAAGTATCATTTGAATTAATAGAATAAAAATCTCCACTATTAATATTAAATCCAGGCATTTAATCTCCTTTCGTATGAGTTTCTCTTATATACCCTTTCCTTTTTAATAAAAAAAAATTACAAATAAAATTGCCTATTAATAATATAGAAAATATATATTATTTATTGAAAGTGTTATTATTATTACGCTTAAGCCTTTATAAAGTCTCGTTACAATTCTTAATGTTTTTATTTCAATCGAAAGAAATTGTTATTCTAATAATATTATGGTTTGACAGACATTGCAGGAATTTAATTTTTTTGAACTAATAGGGGTGTGT
>ENA-UOJC01001035-UOJC01001035.1-human-gut-metagenome-genome-assembly--contig:-C104-NODE-1035-length-41837-cov-8.936288_pt1 | contig 41837 bp, 31 predicted proteins | sample MGYA00242339_ERZ723886 | MGnify/ENA metagenome assembly ERZ723886 | reverse complement strand
TTTTGACAATTTCCTCTTGTCACCTGAATATACGGAGAAAAACGGGTTGAGCCGGAAAATCCGGCATTTCCGCAAAAAAAGGAAAAGCCGCCCTGAATTTTTGCAAAAATGCAAGAATCGCAGAACGGCGAATGTTCACAAGATATGCCTTGATATTATTCCACTTGTTGAATATAATAAAGTTAGTTTTGGGGAGGGAGGTCGAACACGCATGAAATACCTGTCAACCTTTGAAGCCGCAGAGAAATGGGGCATCTCCCACCGGCGTGTGAGTGTTCTCTGTAATGAGGGACGCATCACCGGCGCACAGCGGGCAGGAAGTCGCTGGATTATCCCGGAAAATGCAGAGAAGCCCGCCGATGCCAGAATCCGAAGCGGAAAGTATATCAAAAAGCCGACAGAGGAAAGGGGGACATAAGCGATGGCGAACACCTTTTTACCCGGTACTGTTCGGGATCGGATTGCCGATCTGATGAAATACTACAAGGTATCTCAGACAGACCTTGCGCTGAAAATCGGCTGCGGGGACAGTCTGCTCAGCCGGTTTCTGACCGGAAAAACGGACAAGCTCGGAGACGAGAATATCATCCGTATTGCCAGAGCTTTTAATGTCTCCACCGACTTTCTTTTAGGTATAACCAATGTCCCCGATAAAAAGAATTATGCCATTGACGAGCTGGGCTTATCTGCACAGGCGGCAAGAAACCTCTATGCCGGAAAAGCAAACGCTCAGGTGGTCAATTACCTGCTGGAAAGTCCCCGTTTTCTTGATCTGACCTACATATTGGAGCAGTATTTCAATGATACTGTTGCCGCCGGGTATGCCGTGCAGAATCAGTTATATACAACCATCAGCAGCCTGACACGGAAAACGGTAAAAACAGAAGCTGGTGAACAAGCCGCACGGGACATCGCACATCTGAGAACATCGGTTTATCAAGCTGACCTTGTCACCATTGAAAATCAGTTTATGCTGGCGGTCAAGGAAGTGAAAAAGGAAATCGGCAACGACTTCGCTGCCATTCAGTCGATGACCGCAGAGCGAGTCAAAAGAATGTTTACAGAGGTTGCAAAAGGACAGGATATGACAAATCCAACCATTACACCAGAGCAGGTATCTGATCTGATTATCGGCAGTGTGGCTGGCTTGGATGGTGTCAATCGGGATGCACTTAATACGCTTGGACAGGCGTTGACAGGCTTTTTCCAGACCACCTTAGAGCAAGCCTCATCACAGGAGAAGGATGATGAAGAAACAGGATAATGAGCAGCTTTGTGCGCTGGCGCAGAAAGGGGATACAGAGGCTCGTGACCTTCTTCTGAAAAACAATCTGGGTTTCATCCGCAAAACCGCCAATGAGATTTATTTGAAATCCAATCTGGCAGAGAGCGATCTCAGTACAGAAACCAGCGATCTGGAACAGGAAGGCTGCCTCGGTCTGCTGACCGCCATCCCTCTCTTTGACAGCAGCAAGGGTATTAAGTTTCTGACCTATGCCGCACCGTTCATCCGCAACGCCATGACCGACCTGATACGGGATGTTTTCTCCCAATATGAGCAGAAAATGACCAGCACAACGGACGGACTTGCCTTGCAGAAAATTCAGCTAGATGAAATCCTCCCCGGTGAGGAACGGCTGCTTCGCATCGAAGCTATTGCCGATCCGACTGCCAAATCTCCTGAACAGATTTATGTGGACAAAGAAACCATGCGTGAGCTGTACGAAGGTCTGGACAGGCTTTCTGAGCGTGAGCAAGCCTATCTGCTGTACCGTTACGGATTTACGGACGATGTGGAGCATACGATGATCGGCAGTGCGATTCATTTCAATCTGCGGGAGAGCCGTGCAAAGAAGCTGGAAGAAGATGCGATGGATAACCTCTGGCTGGAGCTACCATGGTGGTTTTAGTGCGTATCGCTGCGGCGGGACGGGGGCTTTTATATACCTCTGCTTCCTTTTCCGGACAGTCGGATTTTGCTTCTCAAAAATCCCGCATTTGTGCCGTAACTCACGTCACAAAATCCGCCTGTCCTACTGCCGCAGAAAAGCATTTGCCGCCACACTCTGCCCTGTTGCAGAGCACGCCGCCAACCCCTTTCCCGCGTCAGCCGGAAGCAAAGGTATAACACACTAGACTTTGCGAAGCAAAATCGTGTGCCAACAGGGATGCTACGCGCCCCTATTGGAAACCCGGCGTCAAAGGAGATTGCTCCCCTCTGCACTCCCCTTGTTTTAGTCGCCTATGAAGATGCAACTATATCACAGCTTGCACATTCACAGCCTCCTAAAACATAACCTTCCACAGATTTCATCCAGTGGGGAGATGAATTCTGTGGAAGGTTTTGTTTGTTATTATCCAACTTTGCTTCAAAAGTATCGAAGTTCCAGATGTTGTGAAAATACCTAGATATTATGATTCTTACTCGATGACACCATCTGTATCGAAGATATGATCTAGCTCATCTGTGTTTATCGCACAAGAAACCTTTTCACGGATTGCTGTTTTATACATATCTAGTCGTCTGAACTGATTTCTTCCCGCTGCATCCTTACCCATACGGATAAGCTGGATTCTACCGACACCCGGATTCTGTCTTGCGTATTCTGCAAAACCTTTAGCCTTTCCAAGATTGTCCTTAAAGTCTGCACTGTGTGGCTCAAGGATATCGATCACATAGCCAAGGCGCTCATCTTCACGCACTATGATAAAATCGGGATAAGTTGGTTTAATCTCTCCGTTGATTTCATAGGGAATGCACAGTGCCCATGACGCTCTGGAAGGATTGCGAATCCAGCAGACAAAGTCCTGCCGCTTTTCTTCCTCTGCAATCAGATCAGCCTCCCAGCCGTTTAGCTTCAGTTTCGCTGTTCCCGTGGTATCACTAACGAACAAGTGATCACGGTATTCTTTGCCACCAGCCTCATGTGGAACCTGTATTGTCTCTGGAAGGCGGAAGTTATGCTTGCTGACCACATCACCATCAGAGACGATGCTGTCGTAATCTCTGCGGATTTTCTCTGAGTTGATAGTGGCAATATATCTGCGATAATCATCATTCAGTCCGTGGAACCGGTTTTCCGCATAGGTATGAAGTCTGTTCATGCAGTTCTCGTCAGCAACAAAAAGAATGACGTCTATCTTAAAAGCTGTGAGGTCACTGAGGTCGCCATACTTATTGCCATATGCCATACCAATGCCTTCACGTCCCAACTTCACATCGGCAATCTGGAACTGACGTTCAATATCTGTATCGGTCGTCGTAAACATATCATGAACAGAATAGTTGTCCACAGTCTCGCCGAACGCATCAAAAATCTGCGTGGCCAGCTTGAACTGTTTTACCTGCTGCACAAGATCATCGTACTTGCCCGCAGCTTTCAGATCTTCCACATAATCACGAATTATCTGGACAATCTCATCCTGCACCTCTCTGATTGCCTCACGGTGCAGCTTGGACATACTAAGCAGGTGTGCCATCCGATATAGCGATTTGAGGTAATCGTTAATCCGGAGCGCTCTGACATTATAAGAAAGCAGACCAGCATCATTGATAAATTTCATAACCGCTTCACGGTCAAATAAATCCTCTACTTCTTCCTGCTGGCTATCTGGAGCCATAGTTTCAGGTGCAGTAACTGCGCTCGGCTGAGCATCTGCTGTCGGTTTAACATCCGTCTGAACGGTCTGTGTGCTATCGGCGCTCATTTGCTGGAAGGCATTTGTAGGCTGTGCGGGTGTCACTTCTGCTACATCCGGGATCTGTGTCTGCTGCTGTACCGGAGTAGGTGCACCCTGTGTATCCGTTATGGATACCAAAGCTGGCGCCTCGGTACCTTGATTTGCAAATACCTCCAAAGTCATCTGTCCCGGAATTGACATTTGCATTTTCTTCTTCGGTTTAACAGTTAGTGTCTCGAAGCGTTTTCCAGATAGTGACTCGCCATATATGTCTGTCGGAATATCTCCACCCTCAGTGCTCTGCAATGCCTCCACGACATCTTTGACCGTTTCCTCGTTAAAATACGGTAAATACAGATGCACATCATTCAGGACATCATCGACCTGAATATGCATCTGCATCGGAGTTCTGACCATGCGTCCAAGGAGTTGGGCAATATAGGTAGCGTCATTCGCGTGTTTGAAGGACATCATGGTCTCTGCCCTTGGGCAATCCCATCCTGTAGACAGATTTTCTTTAAAGAACACAACACGGATATTTCGGTCATCTGCGATACGAGAAGGTTCCTCATAACGTACTTCAAACCCGTTTACCGTAAGGGAGGCAGTTGTTCCTCCGAAGGTGTGGACTACCTGACCGTTTTCCAGCTTGAATCCTGTCCGCTCCTCGATCTTTGCGATGCAATCATCCAGATTGGTATCGGTCAGCTTGCCCCCGGTTCCATTTAGCACCTGGATGATCAGAATTGGATTCACATAGGCGTAATGCTGCTCAAAACAATACTGCGTCCAATGTTCCCACTTTTCCTTCCAGTCGTCCGCTGCCGCCTGCAGGATAGCCATATCGTTGTTGACCGCACTGGCCTCTGGGTAAGTGATGACAATGCGGTCTTTCAAAAGTCCGGACGCTCGCACTTCATCCGCTGTGACAATGGACTTATGTATGGTTGAGGATGTGCCCTCGACCAGAGCATTGAACCGTTGAGTCGTCGCAGACATACCAATCACCACTGGCATCGGCGGAATATGATCCTCATCGCTACCCTTGATAAATTTCTGCATGATTGTCGTGGCCTTGCTGGCCTCACGTCCCTGCATGCCGCGGTGTGCTTCATCTATGATAAAGTACAGCCTGTCGCTCTTTTCCCGAACAGTATTTGCAAGCGTCTGCCAAATTGTATAAGTCCTGCCATCGCCATTTTTCGTTAGCTTGGAGGTGACCGACAGCTTCTGCGTATTCAGAAAATAAACATGACCGTCCTCAAATACCTCTTTATCAAAGGATTCCTCGGAAACTGTAACGCACTGCGACAACTTGATCTTATCAGCCTTGGAGTCGATCTTTTGCTTTGACTGCTCGTTCAGCTGAGGCGAATCCGAAAGCCAGACGATGATTGCATCCTGCTGCTCCATATACTGTTCATCACCGAAAAGAATAGCCTCAATCAGCGCGGACATAATGATGGTCTTTCCGGCTCCGGTTGGAGCAGTAAAGGAAACCACCTGCGGCGCATGTGTTCTGTGATAGCTCCCCATTGCCTCCGCAGTCTTCATACGGATATCAGCAAGCGCTCTTTTCTGAAAAGGGAATAATTCTACTCTCATGGTTACCTCCCCGTATTGATCCTGAAATTATCCAGATAGTCTCTGTAAAGTTGATAGCAGTCTTTGCCATCGTAGGTACGGATCATCGACCGGTATGCTGTCTCTGAATCCGTTACAATGAAAACTGTCTGGATTTCTGGATGCTGGCTCAATTCGGCATCGAACTCTGAATAATATATTTCATCTACCAGAACAGCCATTTTGTTTTGCGGCAAGATCAGCATGTTCGGAAGATCATCGTTTTCAAGAGCCGGACACTTGCCAACAGCTCCGCCCTTCATCCAGAGCACCGGAAGGAGCTCTCTGAACTGTCTGCCAAGAGCTACGGAAGTCTTGTCGAGGAAGCTCAATTTGAAGAAGGCTGCGTTTGCCTTAAATCCATCAGCCATTTTTATCTCACAAAGTTCTGGATACATCTGCCTTTTACCTTTACGATAAACAGTTGCCTTTGTCGGCTTCCCTGTGGTTTTCGATACAACAGCTATGGATTCATCTACTTCATAGCAGTCACTTTCAAATCCATAGTAACCCTCTAAAGGTTTTCCCTCGATATCTCGGCCTGTCATGCTGGCCACAGTACGAGGCCATGTCACATGCCGAGCAATTCCAAGGGAATCCCACTGGGGATCACCGGGCTTCAGTCCCTTCTGTGTCAGCTCTTTTGCCTCATCTACTGAGACTTCGTTGTTTGTGACTAAAATGCATCTTCTATTTCCATCATCAACCGCATTAAGCAAATTGACAGCATGAAGCGTCGTTCCAGATCCCGCAAAAAAATCAACAACAAGAGCGTTCGGTTTATTTGCCAAGAAGAAACGAATAGTATCATGAACTGCATATATCGACTTTGGGAATGTGAATCTACTTGTTCCAAAGAACGATTTAAGAAGGTTTGTCCCGCCAGTACTTGCATCGTGTGACCCAATCCGCCACTGCGTTCCCGTAACAAGAGAGCGCACTTCGGTATCTGAAATTATAGAGCCATCTTCGCGATATCCTGTAATCTCATAAACCCCTGACGTTACTTTAGCAATTTCACCTTTTTTTAGATAATAGACCGGAATGCTGTTATCCTTCTTCTTTCCGAGCATTACAAAACCTTGCTTAATTAGCTCACGCAAATTAGTATTTGCAATCTGCCAGTTTCCTTCTTCTCCGTCTCTGCGAAGAGGCCATACTGCAAAGGTTCCTTCTGGCGCTACAACCTCCTCACGGTTCGTTCCATAATAAGGTTCTCCGACGGAATGAATCTTCTTCCCGTCATTAAAAACAAAAATGGGATAGAACTGATTTACGCTATCTTTTCGCAAATAATTTGATCCAGATCTTATCAGCATAGACCAGCGAAGGTGTGTAACCCTTGTATCGTTTTCATTGACATTTACACGCCACTCATCGCTTAGAGGCAGTCTATTAACCTTTGAACTTCCAAACTGAATAACAAAAATGTATTCATCGACACGTGCAAAGCCATTATCTCGTGCCACGCCTCTCGAATTTGTAAGAGTTGATATCATCTGAATACGTGCATCAGGGAACATTTCTTCGAGCAAGCACCCAAGATGCAAATACTCCTTCTCATCAATAGTGACGAGTAATACAGAGTCTTGTGGATTCAACAGTTTCTTTGCGAGCTTCAGACGCTTCTCCATCATGGAGAGCCATTTGCTATGGCGATAAGCGTCAGAACTATCCACATAATCGTTATTATATTTCCAGTCCTTTGCGCCGGTATTGTATGGCGGATCAATATATATGCAGTCCACCTTTTCTGCGTACAGGTATTCCAGCAGCTGGAGCGCGTGGTAGTTGTCCGCCTCAATCAGCGTATGCCAAAGGTCGCTATCTGGAGCGTTCTGAACTGCATCCAGCGGTTTTAGTGTGGGATAGATCGGCTCGCCAAATTCTGCAATAGCGACAATCTCATCCAGCTGGAAAGTTACTTTCTCATGCGTCTCTCTGCGGTCGCAGAGAGCTTCGTTCCCATCGAGCTTTATGACCATATAAATATCGCTGACATAGCCTGTCTTTAAAGCCACTTTTGAACCGACACGGATTGGAACATCATGAAGCGGCGTGCATTCGGGCAGATGCTCTTCAAACACAAGCCCGAACTTTTTTTGTTTCATTAGTTTATCTGTTTCCTGCAAAATCCTATCCCTGAGTGTTGGATCGTTGATCTGCCGGATCAAGTCTTGTAATAACGCCACTGTTTCCACCTCATTCTTCTGTGATCGTCTTTTCCTTTATGTGATAATCAATGCCGCGCTCTTGACAGAAAGCCGTCACCTCTGCTGCGCATTCATTGTAAAAGTGCCGTTGTCCTTCATAGGCGTTTGCTGTCTTGCTGTAATTCGTTCTGCCGAAGATGATCCTGTCGGTAAATGCTACAGCTTCCAAGATTTCGCGTAAATTCTGCTCTATCATGTTCGGTGTTGGATACGGTTCTATGCTCACCCACGTCTTGCAACCAACTTCGTGAAGCGCTCTCAGCGCTGCCAGTCGGTCTGCACAGGGAACAGCTCCCGGTTCCATCTGTTCCCGGTATGCTTCATCCAGCGTTATCAACGTGATCCCATATTCATTTTCCGGAGAAAGTTCCGCCAATTCTATGGGAAGCAATCCCTTCGTCAATGTAGTGCATTTGATACCGGCCTCGTTCAGTTTTCGGATAGCCGCAATGCTCATCTGGGACACCTCTGGATATCCTTCCATGAACGGATCTGTGGTAAAGCAAAGCTGCACAGACTGAATCTTATCTCTGAGCCTCGGTATCTCTTTATCCAGCAATTCAAGCGTGTTTGATACAAGCACTGGCTCAAGCCAGCTCTCGTAATCCTTAATTTGCCCGAATCGCTTCTTCATCAGGAATGCATAACATGGATATTTGCACCCATGTGCACACCCCTGCACGTGATTCATTGTGTAGTCACCATACTCTACCCCTGTTTGATAAAGCATGGATTTTCGTTTTATCGTCTTCAAGGTGCTTTCATCCTCCGCCTACTTGTTCTTTAATATGTAGTCTGCCATCCGCAGTGCAAGTCCCTGCGCTTTCGGACTCTCACTCGCAATGGCAAAGCAGAATAGGAACATCGGCGAGTTCCTGCTGTTCCTGAAAATCCGCGCATGCTTTGACACGCATGGAAAGATTGTCCCAAGCCGAGAGAGGATATACTCCTTTATGTGATTTGGATTTGCGTCCTTAACCATCCGTTCGCCATCGCTCTGTCCGGGCTCCGGGAACAAGTCAAAAAGCGTCATCTGGGGATCTTTCTTATAGAATTCCTTCCTCCATCCGGCATCTCCAAGCAATCGATCTATGCAATCCTCCCATTTATCGTACTTTCCGTTTTTCGGCAGCATACGTTCAAGTGCAGAGAACGGAAACAGGTACCATACGTCTATCGATTTCGTCTGTGCTACATTTTCAAGCGTAGCCCAATTTACCTGCGTCGCATATGGATCTAAGAACAGCAATCCTCTGTTATATCTCCAGTCTACGTTGCTAATAATCTCCGCGAGCTTATCATTCGCATCGCCGCAGTAAATTGTAACAATTCCCCTCATCTGCGGAAACTCGGAGTTTATCATATTCTGAAGTTCTCCTGCCTTCTGAGAGTCCGCTTCTATGAAATAGTAATGATCGAACTTCTTTTCAGACGCCAGTGCACGCTTAGCAGAGCCCACAAGAAACTGCCCGCCGTCACTGGTCTCAATCTCACCGGTTCCAGCAAAGGCATCTATATAAATCTTCTTAAACTTCTGATTTTGCAGTGCAATCAGGTATGCGTCCAGGTAGCTGGTGAAGATATTCAACTTCTCCTCAGTCCAATTGCCACCAAATTTCTGCGACGTTGCCATAAATTCCAATCACCTCATCTATTTGAAACTCAATCTCAAGAAGAGAAAGAGATCACCGTTTCCTTCTTTCCTGTATCAGGATTCACAATCTGCTCAATCTTCGCGCCAAAGAAATCGGTAAGATCGCTCTTTACCTCATTGCGAAATCCCTCTGACGGGAAAATTGGGTGGTTATCCAGAAGTTCCCACATCTCATCCAGCGGCACCTGCTTTCGCCCTCTAAAGCTGCGCTGCAGGTATTTCGCTATATCGATAACATGCAAGCAGCTTTCATCTTCCTCTTCAGCAATCTCACCGAAAAGGTTAAATGACAACTGCCTGTCCTCAACCGAGTGCTTGGTAGAGGACTGTGCGCCAAATACCTTCCAAGCACTCTTCTTGTAGAGCTTAAATCCCTCCTTGTTGCTCGTGCAATGAATCAAATTGTAGACGAGCGAGTTCTGCGTGTTATAGAACGGAAATGCCGATACGTAGTACCTGCGAGCTCCTTTCAGTGAATTTATGATTTCTTCCACTCTGACCTCATAGGCCTTCTTGTCACTTCCGTAAGGCACCAGTTTCTCAAAGTCTTCCAGATAAGTGTTCTCGTACTTTGCCTTTGTCGTTTTCTTCTTGGCGCTTGTGATCGCCCGCACCGGATCTGAAACCATGTGATTAATCATAACTTCACCCCAGTTACGGAAAAACGGTAGAAGTGCTTCCCAGTCAATAGTCGCATCATACGGATCGTAGAGCAGGAAATAATGCAGGTGCCCAGTTCCATATAACTGTGGTCCGATAGTTCGGAGTAGCTCGTGCGCATCACCACAAGAGGTGACAATCTTAAAATTGCGCTCATCCTGTGGAAGATGCTTTTTTAGCTCATCTACGCGCGCTTTATCCTTGTCATTCAAGTAAATGTGTATATTTTTCTCCGTATAGCTTCTTGATGCTTCCCTAAGTGCTTCTGAGACGCGTACTGCTGTACCTTTCACCAATTGCCCGGCATCGTCGGTGTATACACCACTGTTGCACATACAGTCTATAAAGATCAGCCCATTGCAAGACTCAGTCAGCAGCAACTTCTGTGCCCACGATTTGATGTACTCTTCTATCAGCTCAAATTTTTTTATTGTGTGAGGGCTAGCCTTGCTAATTATGTTTTTATTTTTTGCCGCCATACCATCCACCTCTTATTCAACGATGCCTTCTTGGGAAAAAATCAGCTTTCGGATATTCCCAATATCGCAGTTCCGTGTTTTACGCACCTTCGTTAGCATTCTTATACTGACAGTTTAACCTTTAGACAGCTTGTTAGCGAAAGATCATTTGGTACCGACCGCCACCTGCAATTTCTTTCAAAAGGCATCTACAAAATCATACCAAAGTGATGCAATGCTTCCGTAATTGCTTTTTCCTTCTCCGGCGGGCATTGTGGCTGCCTGGTATCCTCGGATTTCGGTTTATTGTAGTTCTCACGCTCAATGATGCCGTATTTCTGCTTCACCTGTGCGATATAGAGGTGGCTGACTTTCAGTCCGGTATGCTCGAAAATATATTCTCGGATTTCCTCATAGGTTGCCTTTTTCTCCGCAGCGGTCAAATCTAACTCGTCCATCTTCACTTCAATCTCGATATGTTCCTTACTTTGGAGTTTGGACAATAAGCATACCGTCTCCACATGCGCCGTTCTCGGGAAGAGATCAACGGGTGTCGCTTCTTCGACTTCATATCCAAGCTCTTTGAACACAGCGCAGTCGCGTGCGAGCGTGGCCGGGTCGCAGGAGACATACACTATCCTGTCGGGAGCCATTTTTGCGGCGGCTTTAATCGTCTGCTCCGAGCAGCCCTTGCGCGGCGGGTCGAGGACTATCACCTCGGGGCGCTTGCCCTCGCCGAGAAGCTTTTCGGCGGCTTCGCCCGCGTCCGCGCAGATGAACTGCGCGTTTTCTATGCCGTTTGCGGCGGCGTTTTTCTTCGCGTCCTCTATCGCCGGCGCGACGGTTTCTATGCCGATGAGCTCCTCCGCCTTGTCTGCCATCGAAAGCCCTATCGTGCCCGCGCCGCAGTAGAGGTCGAGCAGGAGCTTTGTTTTTTTGTCTCCGGCGTATTCGGCGGCTTTTTTGTATAGTTTTTCCGCCTGCGCGCGGTTGACCTGATAGAACGACAGCGGCGATATGCGTACCTTTACTCCGCAGAGCATGTCCGTTATGCAGCCGTCGCCGAGGAGCGGGATGCACTTTTCGCCGAGCACTGCGTTCGTGTCGTTGGGGTTTATGTTTACAAGAATGCTTTTTATAGCTTTTTCATCTTTGAGTGATTCGATGAGCTTGTCGGTGTGCGGCAGGTTTTCCTGTGCGCTTACAAGGCAGAGCATTATCTCGCCCGTCGCGAACGCTTTTCGCAGATATATGTGCCTGACAGCCCCGCTTCTGCTTGTTTCGTCGTAGACGGAAATATTGTATTTCTCTATCCACTCCGCCGTTATACCGAGTATTTTTTCAAACTCGGGCGGCGCGAGGCGGCACGCGCGGCAATCGACTATCCTGTGTGAGCGGCGGGAGTAGAAGCCGATTTTTAATTTCCCGTTTTCGCGTCCCACCGGGTACTGCGCCTTGTTGCGGTAGCCGTCCGGCGAGTCTGCGCCGATTATCGGCTTTAATTCAACATCAAGTCCACCGATGCGGGAGAATGCGTCGTGCACGGCGTCGGATTTGAGCTTTAATTCCGCGCCGTAGCTCATGTGGCGGAACGAGCAGCCGCCGCAGCCGGGATATGCCGGGCAGTCGTTGTCGGTTCTGTCCGGCGACGGCTTGATTATTTTCGTGCACTTGCCGACGGCGTAGCTCTTCTTCGCCTTGATTATGTGCGCTTCTATTATATCTCCGGGCGCGGTCGCGGGGACAAACACGGCGAGCCCGTTGTATCTGCCGACTCCGCTGCCCGTCAGCGAGACCGAATCTATATGAAGTTCAATGTCGTCATTTTTGTTGAGAAGCAAAATATCACCCCGAAAAATCTTTATTAAAGTATATCAAACGGCAGTCGATTTTGCAATACGGGAGAAAATCCATTGACAGCGGGCGGGCAAAAATATATACTTGACTTGGATAAAATTTCTCCCGAAAGGAACTGATAAAATGATAAGAGTTACCGTCTGGAACGAGGGCGTCCATGAGGTCGAATCGCCCGAGATAGCGGCAGTTTATCCCCACGGAATCCACGGTCAGATAAAGAGCTTCCTCGACACGCAGGAGGATATCGAGGTGCGCACCGCGACCCTAAACGACCCCGACTGCGGTCTGCCGCCCGAAGTGCTCGAAAACACCGATGTGCTCATCTGGTGGGGACACAAGGCGCACGACGAAGTGCCCGACGAGCTTGTTGAGCGCGTGCATGACAGAGTTCTGCGCGGCATGGGCTTCATAGCACTGCACTCCGCGCATTTTTCAAAGCCCTTCAAGCGCCTTATGGGCACCTCCTGCGCCCTGCACTGGCGCGACGGCGATTTTGAGCGCCTCTGGACAGTCAATCCCGCGCACCCGATAGCAAAGGGCATCGGCGAATATGTTGAGATACCCGTCGAAGAGATGTACGGCGAGAGCTTTGATATCCCTGAACCCGACGAGCTTGTTTTTATGGGCTGGTTCTCCGGCGGAGATGTGTTCCGCTCGGGCTGCTGCTGGAGAAGAGGGCGCGGAAAAGTATTTTATTTCCAGCCCGGTCATGAGGGCAACCCCACCTACTACATCCCGCAGGTTCAGCAGATTTTAATAAATGCCGTTCGCTGGGCGGCTCCGCAGGAGATAATAGACGAGATAGTCTGCCCCCACGCCGAGATCTCGCCCGAGCAGGCGAGAAGAGACCGCGGCGAATAAGTAAAATATTATTTATTGCGAAAAATATTGACTTCCCAAACAGAAACAGTATATAATAGCCTTATGAAAAAAGAAGCTAGGCTGTGCGTCAGGCGTGCAGCATCTATTTGGGGAGAAGACAAGCGACCGTCTGATATCTGTCAGCCGGCCGCTTCCCTTTTTGTTGACTGAAAAAAGAAAAACGGTTATAATTGAGAAAACATCCGCGGCAGGGAGGCTTCTCATGAAAAAGATAATGCTCGTTTTCGGCACAAGACCCGAGGCGATAAAAATGTGTCCGCTCGTCAAAGAGCTCAAGACCCGCAAGGGACTCGAAACGGTCGTCTGCGTCACCGGTCAGCACCGCCAGATGCTCGACAGCGTGCTCAGGACATTCAATATTGAGCCGGACTACGACCTGAGCATAATGAAAGATAAGCAGACTCTCTTCGATGTCACGGTCAGCATCCTCGAAAAGATAAAGCCCGTGCTCGAAAAGGAGAAGCCGGATACGGTTCTCGTTCACGGCGATACTACAACTACTTTCGTCTCCGCGCTTGCGTGCTATTATCTCGGGATAAAAGTCGGCCATGTCGAGGCGGGACTGCGCACATATGATATACATTCCCCATTCCCGGAGGAGTTCAACCGCCAGGCGGTCGGCATAGTTTCCGAATATAACTTCGCCCCGACCGAGACGGCGCGCGAAAACCTGCTCAGAGAGGGCAAAAAGAAAGAGACCGTGTTCGTCACGGGCAACACCGCGATAGACGCGCTGAGAACCACCGTGCGTGCGGACTATTCAAACAAATGGCTCGACTGGGCTGCCGACGGCAGGCTGATAATGATAACCGCGCACAGGCGCGAGAACCTCGGCGAGCCGATGCACCACATGTTCCGCGCGATAAGGCGCATCGTCGAGGAGCATCCGGACATCAGGGCGATATATCCCATTCATATGAACCCCGTCGTGCGCGAGGCGGCGGACGCGGAACTCGGCGGATGCGAGCATATAAAAATAATCGAGCCGCTTGATGTTGTCGATTTCCACAATTTCCTGGCGCACAGCTATATGATCCTCACCGACAGCGGCGGAATCCAGGAAGAGGCGCCGAGCCTCGGCAAGCCGGTTCTGGTCATGCGCGACACGACCGAGAGACCCGAGGGCATCGCTGCAGGCACGCTCAAGCTTGTCGGCACGGATGAGCAGACAATATACGACAATTTCAAGATTCTGCTTGAAAACAAGGCGGAATATGAAAAAATGAGCCACGCCGCGAACCCTTACGGCGACGGACACGCCTGCGAGAGAATAGCGGACATTCTCGAATACGGGCACACGGACAGATAAATATAAAAAAAGACAGCTGATTTCGGTCAGCTGTCTTTCTGTTTATTCGCGGTGTTCATGAGCATGAGCACTTTTTCGAGCAGGTCGAGCATCTTATCCTGCGGCATGATGCGCACCGCTATGTGCGGCTTGCCTGCGGCGCTGACTGTCACCCTGCCGGGGAAGCCCGCGGCTATGGCGGAGATCTCCTGCATATCGAGGTCGTCGATATAGAGCAGCAACTTGTCGCCTTTGCGCCCGATCTCATAGATGTTGTGCTGAGCGGAATACGCCCGGAGCAGTGAAGTCCTTATCAGTCCGAGCACGGGAGCGGGCGGCTCGCCGAAGCGGTCGATGAGCTCATCCGTGACATCGTCCGCATCTGCGCGCGAGGTTATGTCCGCGATGCGACGGTAGATGCCGAGCCTCTGCGGTACGCTCTCGATATATGTCGGCGGGATGTGCGCGTCTATCGGCAGGTCGACAAGACATTCTTTCTTCGGCTTCTTTGTCTGGTCTCCGCGTTCCTCGCTTATCGCCTGTTCGAGCATCTGGAGATACATCTCGTAGCCGACAGCTTCCATGTGACCGTGCTGCTGTGCGCCGAGCACATTGCCCGCGCCGCGCAGTTCAAGGTCGCGCATGGCTATCTTGAAGCCCGAGCCAAACTCCGTGAACTCTCTTATCGCATCGAGCCTGCTCGTGGCTATCTCCGTCAGCTCCCTGCCGGGTCTGAATGTGAGATACGCGCTCGCTCTGCGCGACGAGCGTCCGACGCGCCCGCGTATCTGATGCAGCTGGGCGAGACCCATGCGGTCGGCGTCCTCGATTATAAGGGTGTTGACATTCGGAACATCAACGCCCGTTTCGATTATAGTCGTGCATACCAATATATCTATCTCGCCCTCGAGCAGCTTGCGCCAGACTTCGCTCAGTTCATCTTCGCTCATCTTGCCGTGGGCTATGCCGACTACGGCATCGGGCAGCATATCTTTTATTTTTGCAGCCGTGTGCTCTATGCTCTCAACGCGGTTGTGCAGATAATATACCTGTCCGCCGCGCCTGAGCTCCGCGTTCATCGCCTGCGCGAGCATCTCGGGATTGTGCTCGACAACATAGGTCTGCACCGGCGAGCGGTCGTGCGGCGCTTCTTCGAGTATTGACATGTCGCGTATGCCGGAGAGCGCCATGTTGAGCGTCCTCGGTATGGGCGTCGCGGTCAGCGTCAGAACGTCGACCTTCGGATAAAGCTCCTTGAGCTTCTCCTTTTGAGCCACGCCGAAGCGTTGCTCCTCGTCGATTATTATCAGCCCGAGGTCGCGGAACTGAACATCTTTTGATATGAGTCTGTGCGTGCCGACGACTATATCTACACTGCCGCGGCGCAGACCGTTCAGAGTATCCTCTATCTCCTTTTTCGAGCAGAAGCGCGAGAGCATACGCGCCTCGACCGGGAAGCCCTCTATTCTTTTGAGCACCGTCTGATAGTGCTGATAGGCGAGAATCGTGGTCGGCACTAAAATGGCGCACTGCTTGCCGTCCGCAACGCACTTGAACGCGCCGCGCAGTGCTACCTCCGTCTTGCCGAAGCCAACGTCGCCGCAGAGCAGTCTGTCCATGGGGCAGCTTCTCTCCATATCGCCCTTTATTTCGTCGATGCATCTGAGCTGATCCGAGGTCTCATCGAACTCGAACCTGCGCTCGAAGTCGCTCTGCATATCCGTGTCGGGCGAGAATGCGTGACCCTCGATTTTGAGCCTGCGCGAATACAGCTCCGTGAGCTCTTTTGCCATATCCTTGACCGCACTGCGCACGCGCGAGCGGGTCTTCTGCCAGTCCTTGCCGCCGAGCTTGTTGAGGCGGACGGGCTTGTCGTCGCCGGACGGACCGATGTATTTCGAGACCTGGTCGAGCTGAGTGACCGGAACATAGAGAATGTCGCCCTTGTCGTAGCGAATTTTAATATAGTCTTTTATCGTGCCGCTCGCTTCGAGCTTGTTTATGCCCTCGAATATGCCGATACCGTGCGCGACATGGACAACATAGTCGCCGCGGTGCAGTTCATCGAGACTGTGGAACGCGTTCGAGCTTTTGCGGACATTTCTCTTCGGCTGAGCGACCGCCGCCCTGCCGGAGTGGGTGAATACGGTTATTTTTGCCAGCGGATATTCAAATCCCGCCGAGAGACAGCCGGGCACAACAGTCAGCGTGCCGGGAGCCAGTTCGTTCGGCAGTTCGTCCATGTAGAGCGCGCTGTAGCCGTCGTCTATAAGATCGCCGCGCAGTGCGTCGGCGGCCTTGCGCGTGCCCGCGAAGATAACGCAGGTGCGTTTATTTCTGTCCGTCAGCGCGTCGAGGTCGTCCTTGAGAACGGAAAACGAGCCGTTCCACGCTGTTATCTGTCTTGCGTTGACGCCGATGAGCTCCTTTACGGGCGTGTCGAATCCGCCGCGCGGCAGATTGTCCATGTATATGGCGCCCATCTGCTCATAGTTGTTCAGCAGGTCTGAGAGATGCAGAGAAAATCTGTCGAGTCCGGGGCAGAGCTCGCCCTCCTCGAACATCGCCTTCATCGCCTCGTGCATGAGCCCGATGGCGGCGTTAAACCGCTCTTTGACGGAAAAGCTCTCGCTCACGCAGAGAATATAGCCCTTAGCGTAGTCGAATATCGAAGCCACATCGTAGAGCAGGGGCATATATTTGTCCGTCGATTGCAGGCGCAGACCGCCCTTTATTCTGTCGATATCCTTGTCAACGCACTCGCGCGCCTTGGTAGCACCTTTGCCGCGTATCTCCGAGCGAAAACGCTCGAGCAGCTCGATAAATTCTTCCGTGTCGGGCGGGAGAATCTCGTTTGACGGGGTTATTTTTATCTTTTCAATGTTGTCCGTGCGGCGCTGAGTTTCTATATCAAAATACGCCATGCTGTCGATTTCGTCGCCCCACAGCTCGAGTCGGCAGGGATATTCCTCGCCGGGCGTGAAGAAGTCGAGCACTCCGCCGCGCACCGCATACTGACCGACTCCGTCGACCTGCGCCGAGCGGGAGTAGCCGGCGCGAAGCAGCGCTTTTACTATATCCTCGAGCGGCATCTCGTCGCCGACGGCGAGTTCAATCGTGCGGTTTTTAAGCTCTTCTGGCGGCAGAGTCAGCTGCGACGCCGCCTCTGCGGAGCAGATTACCGCCTGCGCTTCGCCGCGAAGCATCTTGTCGAGCACGCCGAGCCGCCTGTGCTCATATTCGCGCGACTGGCTCTCCGTCGAGCGGAACGCAAAATCCCTTGCGGGATAGAGCAGGGCGCGGCAGCCGAGCGTTTTCATGTCAAGCGCAAGGCGCGAAGCCTGCGCCTCATCCGCCGTTATCACAAGCACGGGTCTGCCGCAGTCCGCGTTCAGCGCGGCGGCGAAATGCGCCTTGTGTATATGGGAAAGACCCGTCATGCCTATGGGCAGACGGGTGTTTTTGACGCAGTCGAGCAGCGCGCCGTATTCTTCTATTTTCTTTGCCGATGCAATAAGACCGTTCATAATACCTCTTTTATACCCCTGTGATGAAGTATATTTGATTTGCCTAAAATCCAATTATACTATGCGCGGCTGAAAAATTCAATGATACGAAAAGCAATATTTGCAAAATTTTTACTGCGCGACCCCCGCTGCTTTGCAGTTTTTCAGATGCTCCTGATAGGTCTTTGCAAAATAGTAGTTGCCGTCGTTGTCGGTGACGAAGAAATAGTAGTCCGTGTCCGCCGGGTTCAGCGCGGCGTTTATCGCTTCAATTCCGGGGTTCGTTATCGGACCCGCCGGGAGCCCCTTGCGGTCGTAGGTGTTGTAAAACTCATCGTACTTGTCCGCCTGATCCTCGCTTATATACGGCTTGACGCTGCGCTTTAAATAGAAAACCGTCGCGTCGCACTGCAGGCGCGGATAGCTCGATGAATTGAGCCTGTTGTGGAGCACGGAGGAGACATTCGCCATGACCGACGGCACCGACGCCTCCTGCTGGATTATCGAAGCGAGCGTGATTATCTCGTCCATGGACATGCCGATTTTTTGAGCTTTAGCATACATATCGTCGGTGAGCTTCGATTCAGTGTTTGCGAGAAAGCGTCCGAGCGCCTTTTCCGCGCCCTCGCCGACATAGAAATCATATGTGTCGGGATAGATATAGCCCTCAAGCAGGAACGGGCGCTCCTGCGGATTGTTTATAGCTTTAACGAATTTGTTGTCCCGTTCGGTGTTGTTGACCGCCGAGATAAACTCGTCCTTTGTGCATACGCCGCCCTCTTCGAGCTTCTGCGCCGCCTGAATGACAGTCGTGCCCTCGGGAAAGGTCAGCCTGACCGTCTCCGGCGCGGGAGCGGGCTTGAGACGATCAATCAGCGAGCAGGAGCAAAGGCTCAGCGCGAGAACAAAAATCAGCAAAGCGGCAATATATTTTTTGAAATTTTTCATTTTTTGCACCTCCGTCTTTCGGACAAGATGATTCTATCAGAAATAACGAGCAAATTCAACTTTCTTCTTCGCGGAATATCGGCGCGCCAGCGCGGAAAGCTAAAAACGCAAACGCAGAGAAAGGAGAATTTTTTGTGGACAAGCCGAAAAAGCAGAAGAAAAAGATAATCGAAATTCCGCAGTACAACGACCCGATGAACAAAGAGGGAGTTATCCCGACCGATGTTCTCGGCAGTTATTCGGGCACTCCGCTCGACGGCTCGCAGCCCGTGCAGGATGTAGACGACCTGTAAAAATAAAAAAGTTCCCCGAAAAAAGTTAAAGCCGAATGTGTGCAGCATTCGGCTTTAGCTTTGGGGAAAGAGAAAATAAAAATGAAAAAAGAAGTTGACAATTATTAAAACCAGATAGGTAGTTGTCTCTTCGGTACCTCTTGGGTACACATATAGAATAATTGCGCCGTGTTGCATCAAGTATACATAAATGTGAACAAACTGTAAACAATAACCGCTTTTTCAATCGTCTCTGACATTTTTAGGCATTTTTGTTGAAAATTCTCGCCGGGGAGTTCGTTTTTTCTGAGGGCGTTCGAGCGGTAATTGCGAGTATTCGGTTGTATTATTTACATTTTCGGTATAAAATAACATCTGGTATATTTTTATATATCCGGCAGTATATGCTGCACAAGCAAACGAAAGGTTTGATACAATGGATTATTCACTGACAAAGAAGGCCGCCGAGGAGCAGATCACCGCAAAGCTCTCGCACTTTTTCGGCGTAACTCCCGAGGAGGCCAACTACGAGCAGTTTTACAAGGCTATCGCGATGATAACCCGCGATATGCTCAGACAGGGCAGACACGAGTTTGAACAGCGCTGCGAAGAGAGCGGCTCGAAGCGCGTGTACTATATGTGCATGGAGTTCCTCATGGGACGCTCGCTCAAGAACACGCTCTATAACCTCAATCTTATCCCCGTCATGGAGGAGGCACTCAAAGACTTCGGCATCAAGCTCGACAAGCTCTATGACTGCGAGCCGGACGCGGGTCTCGGCAACGGCGGTCTGGGCCGCCTTGCGGCGTGCTATCTCGACGCTTTGGCAACCGACGGCTATCTCGGCATGGGCTACTCCATTCTCTACGAATACGGTATCTTCAAGCAGAAGCTCGTTGACGGCTGGCAGACCGAGATGCCCGATTTCTGGCTCCCCGGCGGCGAGGTATGGCTCGTTGCGCGCGAGGAGAAGAGCGTTGACGTCAGCTTCGAGGGCAATGTCGTAGACCGCTGGGAGGACGGCTATCACAGCGTCGATATAGAGAACGCGAAGAAGGTTCACGCCGTTCCCTACGATATGATGGTCGCCGGCAAGGACGGCAAGGGCGTCAGCGTCCTGCGTCTCTGGAGCGCAAAGAGCTCCGAGATAGACATGAACTCCTTCAATCAGGGCGATTACCTGCGCGCCATGGAGCAAAACGCCATGGCTGAGGTCATAAGCAAGGTGCTCTATCCCGCAGACAATCATCCCGAGGGCAAGAGCCTTCGCCTGCGCCAGCAGTATTTCCTCGTCTCCGCGTCCGTTCAGGATATCATCAACCGCCACCTGCGCAAGTACGGCTCGCTCGACAATATATGCGACAAGATGGCTATCCATATCAACGACACCCACCCGACTCTCGCCATTCCCGAGCTTATGCGCCTGCTGCTTGACGAGTGCGGCTACAGCTGGGATGACGCATGGGATGTTGTGACGAAGGTTTTCGCCTATACGAACCATACCGTCATGAGCGAAGCTCTCGAATGCTGGAGCGAGGATCTCTTCCGCCGCCTGCTGCCGAGAATCTATCAGATAGTCAAGGAGATAGACAACCGCTTCCGCAGCAGCGTCTGGGAGCAGACCCACGACGCTAATAAGGTCGAGAGAATGGCTGTTATTTCAAACGGAGTCGTGCGCATGGCGAACCTCTGCGTCGCCTGCTGCCACAGCGTCAACGGCGTCTCCGCTCTCCACAGCGAGATACTCAAGGACAGCGTGTTCCATGATTTCTATACCCTCACGCCCGACAAGTTCTGCAATGTCACAAACGGCATCGCCCACCGCCGCTGGCTCTGCCAGGCAAACCCGCGCCTGACCTCGATGCTCAGCGACCTTATCGGCGGCGAGTTCGTATATAACGCCGAGTGCCTCTCGGAGCTTGCAAAATATAAAGATAACCCCGCCGTGCTCGCGGAGATAGAGAAGATAAAGACCGCGAACAAAGCGGACTTCGCAAAGCGTGTCAAGGCAAAGACCGGCATCGAGCTCGACCCGAACTCCATCTTTGACGTTCAGGTCAAGCGTCTGCACGAGTATAAGCGCCAGCACCTCAACGCGCTCAACATCCTCGCGAAATATCTCGCGATAAAGGCGAATCCCTCGGGCGATTTCACGCCCCACACCTATATCTTCGGCGCAAAAGCGGCGAGCGGCTACTTCATGGCGAAGAAGATAATCAGTTTCATCTGCGCCCTCGCGGATCTCATCAACAACGACCCCGATGTCAAGGGCAGGCTCAAGGTCGTCTACATGGAGGACTACAACGTCTCCATGGCTGAATATATGATGCCCGCCGCCGATGTCAGCGAGCAGATATCCCTCGCCGGAACCGAGGCGAGCGGCACGGGCAACATGAAGCTGATGATGAACGGCGCGATAACTCTCGGCACGCTCGACGGCGCGAATGTTGAGATTCACGACGCGGTCGGCGACGAGAATATAGTTATCTTCGGCATGACCACACCCGAGGTCAACGAACTCAAGAGCAAGGGCTATGTTCCGATGAATTTCTACAACAACAATGCGGAGCTTCGCAATGTTATCGATTTCATAAACCGCGGCTTCTGCGGCAAGCAGTTCCCGGAAATCAGCGGAACTATTGTCTATCACGATCCCTATATGGTTCTCGCGGACTTCGCGGACTACCGTCAGGCGCAGAACAGAATCGACGAGCTCTGGGCGGACAGAACGCGCTGGAACTCGATGTCGCTGATGAACACTGCCTGCTCCGGCAGATTTGCCGCCGACAGAGCGGTAAACGAGTATGCAAAGAACATCTGGCACACCGTCCCCGCAAAATAAGGACTGCCCCACCCGGCGCAGACCAAAGAGCAAAAAGAGCCGCAACTCGCGCTTTTGGGCGTAGGTTGCGGCTTTTGTTATAGTTTGCGGTCTGGCATTTACAGGGCATTTTATAGGACTCATCTTGCAAAAAAACAGCCCACGAGGATATCCCCGCAGGCTGATTATTTATATTTACGCTTTGTGATAGAGCTTCTTGACTTGATAATGCGGCTCGCAGGTCAGGTTTATGCCGAGCTTGCGGTAGACATCCGCGTCGACCTGGGAGAGTATAACCGAGGAGTGTGCCTCGCAACCGCGCAGGAGCGAGAGCGCGTCGAACGCTTTCTTTGCGGGCTCGCTCTGTATCGCGCTCATGGTCAGCGCGATGAGAACTTCGTCCGTGTGCAGGCGCGGGTTGTTGTTGCCGAGGATATTCGTCTTGAGCGACTGTATCGGTTCGATAACGCCGGGATCGATGAGCAGCTGCTCCTTGGGCTGATTGCTGAGGAGCTTTACGGCGTTGAGTATCGCCGCCGAGCTCGCGCCGAGCAGAGAAGAAGTCTTTCCGGTTATCAGTCTGCCGTCGGGCAGCTCGATTGCAACTGCGGGAGCGCCCGTCTCTTTTGCTCTGTCGAGCGCGGGACGCACGCAGCGGCGGTACTCCTCAGTGACTCCCGCCTGATTCATCAGGCTCTCTATCTTCGTCAGCTCCGCGTCGCCGGTCAGACCCTTTTTGTGGTCGCACAGCGCGCTGAAGTAGCGGCGGATTATCTCGTTCAAAGAGGCGTCGCGGGTCGCGGCGTCGTCGGAGATGCAGTAGCCCGCCATGTTAACGCCCATGTCCGTGGGCGATTTATAGGGGCTCTTGCCCTCGATTTTCTCAAATATAGCGTTGAGCACGGGGAAGACTTCAACGTCTCTGTTGTAGTTGACGGTGGTCTTGCCATATGCTTCGAGGTGGTAGGGGTCGATAACGTTGACATCGTTGAGGTCGGCGGTTGCCGCCTCATATGCGAGGTTGACGGGGTGCTTCAGGGGCAGGTTCCATATGGGGAACGTCTCGAACTTTGCGTATCCCGCCTTGATGCCGCGCAGGTTGTCGTGATAAAGCTGGGAGAGGCAGGTCGCCATCTTTCCGCTTCCGGGGCCGGGAGCAGTTATAACGACGAGCGGGCGTTCGGTCTCGATATATTCATTCTTGCCGAAGCCCTCTTCGCTGACGATGTGCGGGATATTATAAGGATAGCCCTCGATGGGATAGTGGATAAAGACGCGCACGCCGAGATTTTCAAGCCTGTTCTTGAATGCAAGCGCGGCGGGCTGACCCTTATACTGCGCGATAACGACGCTGCCGACGAAAAGACCGATCGCGCGGAACGCGTCGATGAGGCGCAGCACATCGCTGTCGTAGGTTATGCCGAGGTCGCGGCGGATCTTGTTATTTTGGATATCGCTCGCGTTGATTACAATGACTATCTCAACATCAGAGCCGATATTCTTGAGCATCTGCAGCTTGCTGTCGGGCTTGAAGCCGGGCAGGACGCGCGAGGCATGGTAGTCGTCGAAGAGCTTGCCGCCGAACTCAAGATAGAGCTTGCCGCCGAATTCCTTGATGCGTTTGCTTATCTGCTCGGACTGCTTCTGGATATAAAGGTCGTTATCGAATCCCACTTTGAACATTGTAAAACCTCACAGTATATTTTTTGCGCTTGATGCGCTTTGTCGCCGCAAAATGCGCCGCCCCTCGACGCGAATTTATTAAAATCAATTAATTATACAACTTCCGCGCCGCCATTGCAACTGTTTTGAAGCATTACCCCCCGAGCCTTAAAAACAAAAAACAGCCGCAGCATTTTCGGCGGCGCTTTGTATATTAACCTGTCCCCCTTGACAACCGGCGGAGCGGTTATATAATTAGACTGTTCGTTTTTTGCATGCATGGGGGTAATTAAATGGAAAAAGATAAATCGTTTCTCGGCACTCAGCCGGTCGGCAAGCTGCTTTTCAAGCTCTCGCTGCCTACGGTCATAGCGCAGATAGTCAACATGCTCTATAATATAGTTGACCGCATATATATCGGTCATATGCCCGGCGACGGCAGCCTTGCACTGACAGGAGTCGGCGTGTGCCTGCCGATAATCATGATAATCTCGGCGTTCGCCGCGTTCGTCAGCGCGGGCGGCGCGCCCAGGGCGTCCATCTCCATGGGCAAGGGCGACAACGGCTCGGCGGAAAAAATACTCGGCGGCTGCTTTTTCATGCAGATAATAATATCTGCCGTTCTGACTGCGCTGCTGCTTATCTTTGACCGTGACCTGCTCCTCGCCTTCGGCGCAAGCGAGAACACTATCGAATACGCGGTCGATTATATGAACATCTACGCCATAGGCACCGTCTTTGTCCAGCTGACGCTCGGCATGAACGCGTTTATAACGGCGCAGGGCTTCGCGAATATCGGCATGGTGACCGTCATGATAGGTGCTGTGTCAAATATTGTACTCGACCCGATATTTATCTTTGGGCTGCATATGGGAGTCAGGGGCGCCGCGCTCGCGACGATTATATCGCAGTGTATCTCCTGCGTATGGGTCGTGGCGTTCCTCTTCGGCAAAAAGACAATATTGCGCCTGAAGGCGAAGAATTTCTTCGTTTCTCCTAAAATTATCCTGCCGTGCATTACGCTCGGGCTCGCGACTTTTATCATGCAGTCGAGCGAGAGCGTTATCTCGGTCTGCTTCAACTCGTCTTTGCTCAAATACGGCGGCGATATCGCCGTCGGTGCGATGACGATACTGACGAGCGTCATGCAGTTCGCCATGCTGCCGCTCAACGGCATCTCACAGGGCTCTCAGCCTATCCTCAGCTACAACTACGGCGCGGGAAACAGCGAGCGCGTCAAAAAGACATTCAAGCTGCTTCTTGCCGTGTGCCTCACCTATTCGTTCCTGCTCTGGGGGCTTATCGAGCTGTTCCCGCAGGGCTTTGCAAGAATGTTCAGCTCCGACGCCGCGCTTATTGGTTTCACCGCGCACGCCCTGCGTATCTACTGCGCCGTGCTCTGCCTGTTTGGCATACAGATGTCGTGCCAGATGGCTTTCGTATCGATAGGCAGCGCACTGTGCTCGATATCGGTTGCGGTCGTTCGCAAGTTCGTGCTGCTCCTGCCGCTTATTTATATCATGCCGGCGTTTGTCGCAGACAAGACGATGGGCGTTTATATGGCGGAGCCCGTAGCGGATGTTATCGCGATAACTTTCACGTCCATACTCTTTACTATTCAGTTCGGCAAGGCAATGAAAAAGCTCGAAGCATAGAAATATGGGAGGCAAAATAAAATGGCCGACGAAATAAAAATCCGCGCGGCAACGCCCGACGACGCGCCGGCGCTGCTCAAAATATACGCGCCCTATGTCAAAAACACCTCGATAACATACGAATACGATGTGCCGAGCGAGGAGGAGTTCCGCAGGAGAATCGAATCTACGCTCAGGAGATACCCGTATCTCGTGCTCGAAAGGGAGGGCGATATCCTCGGCTATGCCTATGCGGGTCCGCTTCATTCGCGCCCGGCGTATGATTGGGCGGTTGAGACATCGATCTATCTCGATCAAAATGCGCGCGGCGGCGGGCTTGGCAGAAAGCTGCACGACGCGCTCGAAGCCGTGCTGCGCGAGCAGGGCTTTCTCAACATGAACGCCTGCATAGCCTATCCAGAAGTTGAGGACGAATATCTGACGAAAAACAGCGCGGAATTCCACGCGCATCTCGGCTACCGAATGGTCGGCGGCTTCACAAAATGCGGATATAAATTCCACCGCTGGTACGGCATGGTTTGGATGGAGAAGCTTATCGGCGAGCATCTTGAAAATCAGACGCCGGTCATCCCGTTCCCACAGATAGGAAATGTCATCCACGAGAAGTACGGAATAGATTAAAAAATATACACGCCCCGAAAGAACTGTGCACTGTCTTTCGGGGCGTGTATTTTTATGAGTTGCAGTTTCCCTTATTCTCAGCCTTGATTACCCTCAGGCCGATTGTAAAAAAATCTTATTTGATCTTTATCTGCCAGTATGCGATGTAGTCTCTCTCGTAGGTGTAGGTGATGTGGATGGTGTCACCCTTGACGACAACTGAGGGATAAGAATACTCAGCGAGACCCTTTTCGAAGGTCTTTATCTTTGTGAAGGTCTTGCCGTCATCGGTCGAAACGGAGAGGACAAGAGGAGTACGGATGCCGGGGAGACCAATGTTGTTATAAGCCAGGAAGATTCTGCCCTGATCGTCGGTGTCGAGGTCGATACCGCTGTTGTTGTTGGGAAGCTTGGTGGCATAAGCGCGGCACCAGGTCTTGCCGTTATCATAGGAATCGCTGCGATAGATCTTGCCGACCTTTGTTCTTGTGAGCATATGGACAGAGCCGTCAGCGGACTGCCAAAGGGTGGGCTGAATCATCGGAACCTTGAACCATGTGCAGTATTTGGAATCGACATTAGCGGTCTTTGTCCAAGTCGCGCCGTCGTCGGTGGAAATGTCAACGAATGCTCTCCACTCGCCGTCGATCTCAGTCGAAGCGGGTGCAAGAACGGTGCCGTCCTTAAGTCTGATGGGCTTATTCTTGACGGGTCCTCTACCGCCGCTGTTGTCGCCGGGGACAAGCTCTCTGGGAGTGCTCCAGCTTCTGCCGTCGGTCGAGGTTGCGTAATAGGTCTTCCAGTAATCGGTGTCAGTGCCGACCTTGAAGTAAAGAACGACAGTGCCGTCTTCCTTCTGGAACAGAACGGGGTTCCAGTGAGCTATGTCATCAGCCGCGGAAACAACGATGGGATCGCTCCAGCCATCCTCTTCGGTGCGAACCGAGGTGTAGATCTTAACATCGCTCTTCTTCTCGGAAGAACCGCCGAACCATGCTGCGATAACGGAGCCGTCATCGAGGGGCAGAACCGTTGAAGCGTGGCAGGAATCGGTTATCTTCTTGTCGAAGATCATTTCTTTTGTTGCGGAGACGATGATATCATCGCTCGAACTTTTAGCCATGCCTATGGATGCGAGAGCAAACATGAGGCTGATTGCGACGAGAACCGATAAAATTCTCTTGGTCATTTTACTTCCTCCTAAAAATTTCCTATATTATGCCGCGTTTCCACAACGCTCAAGAAGGTTTTGAGCGATTGAAAATCACGTAAAAGCCGCAGGAAAACATCACTTGATCTTTATCTGCCAGTAGGCGATATAGTCTCTTTCATATGTATAAGTGATGTGGATGGTGTCGCCCTTGACAACGACTGCGGGATAAGAGTACTCCGCGAGTCCGGTCTCGAAGGTCTTTATCTTCGTGAAGGTCTTGCCGTCGTCAAGCGAAACGGCGAGGGTGAGGGGCGTTCTGATGCCGGGGATGCCGACGGGGTTATAGACGAGGAAAATTCTTCCGCTGTCGTCGGTGTCGAGGTCGATACCGCTGTTGTTGTTCGGCAGGTTGGTCGGATATGCGCTGCACCAGGTCTTGCCGCCGTCATAGGAATCGCTTCTGTAGATTTTGCCGACCTTTGTTCTTGTGAACATGTGAACCGAGCCGTCCTTCGATTCCCAAAGCGTGGGCTGGATCATCGGGGTCTTGAAGAAGCCGAGGAAGGTCGAATCAATTTCGGGAGTTCTGTTCCAGGTCTTGCCGTTGTCGGTCGATATGTCAACGAAGCATCTGTATTTGCCGCCGAGCTCGGTCGAGCCGGGAGCGAGTATAGTGCCGTTCTTGAGTCTGATGGGCTTGTTCTTGACGGGACCTCTGCCGCCGCTGTTGTCGCCGGGGACAAGCTCTCTGGGAGCTGCCCAGTTCTTGCCGTCGGTCGAGACGGAATAGTAGGTCTTCCAATATTCGGTGTCCTTGCCGACCTTGAAATAGAGGGTTATCGTGCCGTCGTCGTTCTGGAAGAGAACGGGGTTCCAGTGGGCGACATTCGGATCGGCGGAAACTCTGATGGGCTCGCCCCATTTTCCGTCCGTGCCGCGCACGCTTGTGAGTATCTTGACATCGTCGTCGCTCTCGGACGAGCCTGCGAACCATGCCGCAACAACTGTACCGTTGTCAAGAGGCAGAACGGTCGAAGCGTGGCAGGAGTCGGTGGGCTTTTCGGTGAATATCCATTCTTTTTCAGCAGAGACGATTATCTTTTTGGGGTTCGTTTCAACCGCTGAGGGCTTGCTGTCGTCCGGTTTGGAGGGGACGGTAGTCGAGCCGCTGTTGCCGCCCGATGCGGGCTTTGTGGTGTCGGCAGCGGGGGTTGTTTTTGTGGGGCCTCTTCTGACTGAGGGCGCGGCGGAAACGGCATCGGTGCCGCTCGTCGCAGGCTCGGTCGTCTCGGGCGCGGCGGTGGTGCCATCCGCCGCAGGGGCCGTTGCCGCATCCGTCTTGATGTCGGATGCCGCGGTGGTGTCGCTGCCGCTCTTGTCAGAAGCGCAGGCGGCAAATGACAGGATCATAAGAACTGCAATGGCTAAAGCTAAAAATCTTTTCATTTCACAAATCTCCGTAGGGTCTCGATTTTTTCCGGCTATCCGGTCCTTTAGATGTTTCGAGGCTGCGGATATTCATTACCTGCGCCATATAAGCGGTAATGGAGATCGGCAGCCACCGTTTATATCGTAACTATTATACATCGTTTCGACAGAAAAAGTCAACTTTTTTTAGTAATATTCAACTAATTTTTATCTGAAATTTCGTTAATTTTATCAATTGAATTACAAAATACAATTCTCGCACGGCAGATACACAAATTCAGGTACTTTGCATTAATATTCATACAATATATATGGTCGGGAGCGAAAACCCGCCAGAACGAAAAGAATCCGTGCCGCCGGGCGATTTTACGCCCTGCGGCACGGAAATATATTTATTTGTAGTTTCTCAGAACCTCTTTGTAGAACTCTATCGCCGCGCCGATGGCGGAGAGGTCGATGTTTTCATCTACGCTGTGGACGCTGTTGAACTGCTGCATGTTGATATCGATCGGAGCAAAGCGCAGCGTGCACGGGCAGACATCGCTCATCCAGCGGGCGTCGGTTCCGGCGGCGAGGACGAACGGGGCAACTGCGGCGTGCGGGAACACGTCTCTCGCGCAGCGGCAGACATATTTGAATGCCTTGCTGCCTGTATCAGCCGGTCGGTGGAACTCGTGCCCGTCGGCGGGCTCGGTTATTTCAAGCGCATATTTCTTCGCGAGCTCTCTTATCTTCTCCATGTCGCCGACAAGATCCTCTTCGTCGATGTATCTTATCAGCGCGCTCGCAGAGCACTCGTTGTCGCGCGGGGTCTTGCCCTTCTTTGACTCGATGCTGCCGAAAACGCAGGTCGTGCCGAGCATCGCTGCCGCCTGGGAGTTTATCTTCGGCATGAGCTTTATCAGCAGCGGCTCGAAACACCATAGGTTCGCGAAGATAAGTCTCAGCGGGAAGTTCATATAGGGCAGGAGCGCCGTGAACATCTCGCGCACCTGAGCGGGCATTTTTATCGTCAGCTTCAGCGCGGAAACCTCAGCGATGAATTTTGAAACTCGGGTCACGGGATTGTCGCTGAGGGTCAGCCCTTCGGAGTCGCCCTGAACGGCGCGTACATTTATTCTGTGGTAGCCCTTTTCGTGAACAGCTATCATCGCGCACTTGCAGTCTATTCCGTTTATCGGCGCGCTGATGACCCCGCCGCCCTCGTCGATGGCAAATTCAAATTCGATGCCCTGCTTTTCAAAATATTTCACGGCTTCGTGTATTCCGTCGCCGAAAATCTCTTCATTGTGTCCCGAGGCTATATATAAGTTGCATGCGGGTTCAAAATCCTCGGCGAGCAGCTCCTCGACTGCGGAGAGCTCCGCGAAGAGCGAAGTCTTTGTGTCTACCGTGCCGCGTCCCCATATCTTTCCGTCGGATATCTCGCCGAACTTTTCGTGAGTCCAGTCGCCCGTCGCGGCAACAACATCGTGGTGCGACATGAGCAGTATATTCCGGCTTTCGTCGCGCCCGGGGATTTTGTAGACCCAGCAGTCCTCGCTGAAATATTTTATCTCGGCGCGCTCGTGCAGCAGCGGAAACAGCTCTTTGACCGCCGCGCGCAGCTTCGCAAACTCCGTGTCGTCATATATTTCGCGGGACGATACGGTCTGACATTTTATCATTTTCATCAGCCGTTCGCCGTTTTCGATATCCTCCTGCTCGGTTGTATAGACCGGCTTTTCGCCTATCGGCTCAGCTTTTTTCGCGGCGAGCGCGGCTCTTATCAGCAGTATGCATATAAATATAACAAGAACTGCGAGCACGGCGAGAAGTATATAAAGTCCCATATCGTTCACCCTTTCTCTTTCTGCCACTCATTTTATCATATCCGCGTATTTCATGCAACTTGACTTTTTGGCATATCAGATGATAAAATATAGATACCATGAGTGGCGCATCTATAAGATGCGGCATAATAAAAAACATAAAAACGGAGGGATTCGGTGAGCAAAGAGGGAAATACGGGCGCGAAGATACACTGCGCCGTATGCGGACGCACGTTTGACGCGGCCGCGGATAAATGCCCGAACTGCTCGGCTCCGGCGTCGCTTTCACAGCCCGTCTCGGAGCCAAGGGAAGAGAAAAGAGAGCCTGTATTCGTCTGCACGATATGCGGACATGTCCACGAGGGCAAGGCTGCGCCCGACCGCTGCGAGAACTGTGGAGTCGGCGGCGAGCTGATTGAAGAGCGCCGTCCCGCGCTGACAAGAACATGGGTCTGCACGGTCTGCGGGCTTAAAATAAAGAGCGAAAATGCGCCCGAGAAGTGTCCGAAGTGCGAGTCGCCCGCCGAGCTGTTCAAGGCTCAGAAGGACGGTATCGCGCGTATGCGCTGCTCGATATGCGGCTTTGAAATCGAGGGCGACACAGCGCCCGACCGCTGCGAAAACTGCGGCGTTGACGGGGACATGTTCGAGCCCGTGAAAAACTGACGGAGAGACTGATATGAACGTACTTGTTATAGACGGACAGGGCGGCGGAATAGGCAAGCTGCTCGTTTCCGGGATAAAAAGCGAATATCCGGACTTCTTCGTGACCGCCGTCGGCGCGAACAGCATCGCGACCTCCGCCATGCTCAAGGCGGGTGCCGATGCCGCCGCGACGGGCGAAAACGCAGTGTGTGTCGGGTGCCGCAAGGCGGATGTCATAGCGGGTCCCGTCGGCATAGTCATAGCCGATGCGCTGCTCGGCGAGATAACGCCGAAGATGGCGGCGGCGATAGGGCAGAGCGACGCAAAGCGTGTACTCGTCCCGGTCAACCACTGCGACAATATAGTCGTCGGCGTCGGGGACATCCCGATGGCGAAGCTCGTTCAGTCCGCCGTGAAAGAAATCGGAAAAGGGTCTTGATTTTCGCTTGAAATGTGATATAATAATCGCGATCTCATGAAGGGATCGGGCTTTCAGAAGAGAGCGAAGATTTTTTTAAAATAACGTGAAAACATTGCCGCGAGGGTAACTGCGCTTCCAGGAGGGAGTGCCGTACCCCCGCTTTTTGTCTTTTGAAAGGACGATCCCCATGACAAACAAGAATTCAATGCGAATCAGAAAGACGGTCATAACCGCGCTGTGCGTCGCGCTGTGTATCGTGCTGCCCATGGCGTTCCACATGGTCAAAAACGCCGGAACGATATTCCTGCCGATGCATATCCCGGTGCTGCTGTGCGGACTTATCTGCGGCTGGCAGTACGGACTCGTGTGCGGTCTGCTCGGCCCCCTGCTCTCGTCGCTCCTGACCCAGATGCCGCCGATGGCTATCCTGCCGTCGATGATGGCGGAGCTCGCGGTCTACGGCGCAGTGACGGGTCTTATGATGTATGCGTTCAAATATAAGACTACATATCTCTCGCTCTACACGAGCCTCGTTGTCGCGCTCATCTCCGGGCGCGTCGTTTCGGGCATACTCAAAGCCCTCATCTTCTCCGCCGGAAACTATTCGTTCTCCGTCTGGGTGACTGCGTCGTTCGTCACCTGTCTGCCGGGTCTCGCTATCCAGATCGTGATAATCCCGACCCTCGTAAAAGTTCTTGCAAAAGCTAAGCTCCTGCCGCGCAGACAGGCGCAAAAACAGGCTTGACTTTGATTTTTCTTCGGGGTATAATAATCCCATATTATAAAGGCTGTGACGAAGAACACGGATCTTTTCGGGACGATCAGAGAGGGAAATGTTTGCTGCGAGTTTCCTTCGTCCGCAGGGTCTATTCCGCTTTCGAGCCGCAGGGCGATGAGTTCTGCCGCGTGCCCGCGTTATGGGCTGAGAGTTAAACACAAGGTGGTACCGTGCTTATTGCACCCTTGGGACGGCGGGAGCCGTTCTGAGGGTGTTTTTTATTAAATATGATGCAGGAGGATATAAAATGCTGGATCTCAGATTTGTCAGAGAAAACCCCGAAATAGTCAAAGAAAACATCAAAAAGAAGTTTCAGGATCAGAAGCTTCCGCTCGTCGACGAGGTCATTGAGCTTGACAAGCTCTGCCGCGCCGCAAAGGGCGAGGCTGATGAGCTGCGCGGCAGCCGCAACCGCCTGTCGAAGCAGATAGGCGCGCTCATGGCTCAGGGCAAGCGCGACGAGGCGGAAGAGGTGAAGGCTCAGGTCAGCGCGAACGCCGAGAGACTCGCTGAACTCGAGAAGCTCGAAGAGGAGCTCGGCGAGAAGATAAAGAAGATAATGATGGTCATCCCGAACATCATCGACCCGAGCGTGCCGATAGGCCGCGACGACAGCGAGAATGTTGAAATCCAGCGCTTCGGCGAGCCCGTAGTGCCCGATTTCGAAGTTCCGTATCATACAGAGATAATGGAGAAGATGAGCGGCATCGACCTCGACTCCGCAAGAAAGGTCGCAGGCAACGGCTTCTATTACCTCATGGGCGATATTGCCAGACTTCATTCGGCAGTTATTTCATATGCGCGCGATTTCATGATCGACCGCGGCTTCACTTATTGTGTGCCGCCGTTCATGATAAGAAGCGATGTCGTCACCGGCGTTATGAGCTTTGCCGAAATGGACGCGATGATGTATAAAATCGAGGGCGAGGATCTCTATCTCATCGGCACGAGCGAGCACTCGATGATAGGCAAGTTTATTGATACAATAATCCAGCCTGAGACTCTGCCCCTGACCCTCACGAGCTACTCCCCCTGCTTCCGCAAGGAAAAGGGCGCTCACGGTATAGAAGAGCGCGGCGTTTACCGCATCCACCAGTTCGAGAAGCAGGAGATGATAGTCGTCTGTGAGCCGGAGGACAGCAAGATGTGGTTCGACAAGCTCTGGCAGAACACGGTCGATTTCTTCCGCACTCTCGATATCCCGGTGCGCACCCTCGAGTGCTGCTCGGGTGACCTCGCGGATCTCAAGGTCAAGTCTATAGATGTCGAGGCGTGGTCGCCCAGACAGAAGAAGTATTTCGAGGTCGGCTCATGCTCGAACCTCGGCGATGCACAGGCGCGCAGGCTGAAAATACGCATCAACGGCAAGGACGGCAAGCACTTCGCCCATACGCTCAACAACACCGTTGTTGCCCCGCCGAGAATGCTCATAGCGTTCCTCGAAAACAACCTCAATGCCGACGGCAGCGTCAATATTCCCGAAGCCCTCAGACCGTATATGGGCGGCAAGGAGAAAATAGGCGGCTGAGAATAACAGCATATAAAATCAAAGCCATAATTCACTCTTCAAAGTGAGTTATGGCTTTTTGCTGTTTTGTGCAGCCGCGCAGCGGGCTCTTTTTTACGGTTCGGAGTCAGATAATGAAAGGCTTGAGTATTTATAAGAAATGTGATAAAATCGAGATATCAAAAAAGATATAATGGGGTGGCAACATGAAGACAGGGAAAAGAAAAAATACTGCCGTTAAATGGATAATCGGAATATTGGCGGCCGCAGCGGCGGCGGTGCTTATATTTATTTTGTCTATATTCGCAATAGACCCTATGTTCCATTATCATGCTCCGCTGAAGTTTCTGTCGTATCCGCTTGTGAACGAGCGCTATCAGAATAACGGAATAGCCAGGCACTTTGACTATGATTCGGTTATCACCGGAACCTCCATGACGGAGAATTTCAAAACGAGCGAGGCTCAGAAGCTTTTTGGCTCTGATTTTATAAAGGTCGCGTTCTCCGGCGGCGGATATACGGAAATAGGCGACAATCTCAAGGCGGCGTATGATTCCGGACACGAAATCAAATATGTCATATGGGGTCTTGACTATGACAAGATGATCTACGGCAAGAATTACCGCTATACCGAAAAGGGCGATTTCCCGGACTATTTGTATAACGACAGCAGCCTCGACGATATAAAATATTTCTTCGACCCAATCGTTATCAGGCTTACCGGAAGTGTTGTAAAGTCTACCGTTATTGGAAGGGTGCCAACTTCGTTTGATGTTTATGAAAACTGGAGCGCCTGCTATGAGTACGGGCGCGACGAGGTTATAAAGTCGTGCGAGCTCAACGCCTCTGCGAGCAAGATGCAGCAGCTGACCGATGCCGACCGCGCCGTTGTAACGGAAAATCTGAACGAGAATGTTATCAGTATTGTTAAAGCACATCCCGAGACCACATTCTATTTCTTCTATCCGCCTTACAGCATAGCGCACTGGGGCATGGAGATAAATAACGGTCAGCTCGACAGGACGCTCGGAGCGGAAAATCTGATAACAAAAGAGCTTTTGAAATATGACAATGTCAGACTGTATTCATTCCGCGGCAACTCCGAGCTCATATGCAACCTCGATAATTACAAAGACGCAAAGCACTACGGCGAATGGGTGAACTCGCAGATGCTGCAGTGGATGAAGAATGACGAATACCGTATCACAGAAGAGAATCTCGCCGAATATGAAAAGAACGCCGACGATTTGATAAAATCTTATGATTACGACCAACTCTTCAAATGACGGCGAATATCAACAAACATAATTTTATAAAAGAGCCTGCGGACAGCGGGCTCTTTTACACGGATTTTACTTTCGCTTTACCAAAAGTCGGTTGATGCTTCGGCTTCTTGCGGGTTAAACTGATAACGGAAGGGAGAAACCGGGCATATAAACCAACGAAAACGCACGCGCCCGGTCGGTAAAGTTATGAAAGAAACCAATGCCGTCAAGAAGGGCGGAAGCTTTTTTGAAAAGCACGCAGAGATATGGAAATTCATAAAATTCACTTTTGCAGGCGCATCCTCGTCGCTGATAGAGCTCGGGGTGTTCGCTCTGCTCCAGTATGTCGTGTTCAAGTCCCTCAACGATGTCCCCGTGACGGACAGCCCCGTTTTGGCGTTTCTCGGAATCGAATATAAGGGCTATATGTATTCTTACTTCATCTCGACTGTCGTCGGCTACGCGATAGCGTTCGTCATGAACAGAAAGATAACTTTCAAGGCGGACGCGAATCCGCTGCTCTCGACTGTTTTGTATGCGATAATGGTCGTTTGCACGATTATTTTCAACACCTGGTTCGGCGCATTCCTCGGCACGCTCATCAAGAACAGCGGCCGCAGCAACGCGCTCATCGAGCTGCTGACAAAGGTCGTCGTTATGACCGTGCCGACCCTCTGGACATATCCGCTCAACAGGTTCGTTATCCACAGAAAGAAAAAGCCCGCTGTAGAACAGGGGGAGTGAATATGCGCTTCAACTCCGACGGAAAAATTAAAATAATGCAGATAACCGATATTCAGGAAATACCGGATGTGTCGCCCGATACGATAAAGCTCATCAATGCGGCTCTCGAAGAAGAGAAGCCCGATCTCGTCGTGCTCACCGGCGATCAGATAAAGGGCTACGGAGTCTCGTATAAAGGCAAGGGCGAAGCGCTCATAGAAAGCGTCGCCGAGACTGTCGGCAAGCTGCTGAAACCCGTGACCGACAGGCACATCCCGTTCGCCGTCACTTTCGGCAACCACGACAGGCAGGTTGGGATAAGCAACAAAGACCAGTTCGAAAAGATATACAAAGCCCTGCCCGGATGCGTGGGCGAACAGGTGGAGGGCATCGACGGAGGCGGAACATATAACATACCGATCTTGTCCTCCGACGGCGAACGTACTGCGTTTAATCTCTATCTTTTCGACAGCGGAACGGACGCGAAGGGCGGCGGATATGAGCCGTTTGATCCGGAGATAATAGACTGGTATAAGAAAAAGCGCGACGAGCTGAAAGCCCAAAATGGAGACTACATTCCGTCCCTTGTATTCCAGCACATACCGATGTTCGAGCACTACAATGTTCTCAAAAGAGTCGGCAAGCGCGAAAAGGGCGCGATACCTGCGTTCAGAATACACAAGGGCGAGCATTATAAAAATAGACGAAACCAAGTGCGTCGAGGGTTCTGTATTATTAGAGCCTCCGTCGATACCGGACATCAACACCGGCGAGTTCGAAGCGCTAAGCGAAAAAGGCGATGTGCTCGGCGTATATGTCGGTCACGACCACAAAAACTCCTATGTCGGAAAAGTCGGCAATATCGATGTCGGTTTCACTCAGTCGGCGGGCTTCAATGTTTACGGCAACGGAAAACAGCGCGGCGTGCGCTGCTTCGTCCTCGACGAGAACGATCCGCGCAATTATAAGACTTACACAAAGACATATGAGCAGCTCTGCGACGGCAAGCTCAACACGCCGATAAAAGACGCGATATGGCGCGTAGTCCCCACGACCGTGGACATGGCAAAGCCAATGATAGCAAAGGCGCTTGCCGCTCTTGCGGCAGCTGTCGCGCTGATAGTCATCGCTGTCAAATTTCTTTAAACAGACAACCTCTATTTTCATCATGACTCTTCTGCGAAGCCCCGGGGCAACATCCTCCCGGGGCTTTGCGCATTAAAAAAAGACTGCCGCAAGGGCAGCCTTTAATATTATTTATCTTTTTGCGCCGGAGACCACAAATTTTTCATCGTCCGAAACGGCGACATCAACATCAAAGTACGGCGCGAACACTGCGGATAATTCCTCGGCAGTCAGCATCTCGCGCGAGACGCTGTCAGCCCTGCCCTTGTGGTGCATGCGCAGCGCGTCAAGGCTCATGCCGTGCGCCACGGTCAGCCGTCCGCCGCTTTTAAGCCAATGGGACAGCCGCTCAACGAGCCTCTCCGGGCTTTCAAAATGCGGGAATGCGTTATAAACAACGCAGCAGTCGCACAGGCGCTCAACGGGAATCTCCTCAACATCGCCGCAGATCACCTCGACCCTTTGGTCGTGCATCTTCGATGCGGCTATCCGCGCCATCTGAGCTGAAATGTCAACGCCGATAACGCGCTCCGCGCCGCGCGCGAGGTAATACGGGAACATGACTCCCGTGCCGCAGGCAACGTCGAGCACGACGGAGTTTTCTTTCACTCCGGCGGCGTCAAGTATGAAATTTATCTTTTCGTCGCTCTTTATCATGTTGGCGTCCCATTCGGGCGCCATGCGGTCAAAGAACGCGGCAATCTCTTTTTTGTTCATGCATCAGTCTCCCGAAATTTATGCTCATATGATACCACAAGACCGCGCGATTATCAATATCAGCAGGGATAAAACTGCCTGCGGAATTGGCGATACGGAGCGGTGATTTTATTTTGAACGGGCGTCGGCGTGCGAAAACAGATACAGCGACAAATTAGGGGGTGCTATGGCTTAAGCGATAGAGAACTCTCAATCTATAAAACAACGCTTTGCACCCCGCAATCACTCCCGCAAAATTAAAAAGGACTGCCAAACGGCAGTCCCTCTTGAAAAACTATCAATAATCTGTAACTCTTATCGTCGAGATGATTTCGGCGCCGAGAAGAGTTTCGAGCTTTGTGCGCAGCTCGCGCTCCGAGGCGACAGGGGTGACAAAGGCGAACTCGTCCTCCGGCGCACCGGCGCGCTTGAGGAGCTTTATCTCGCCGAAAGTCTTCTCCGCCGAGGATATGACCTGCTGCTTCTGCTGAGCGCGTGCCCTGACATAGAGCGCCGTAGGCATGTCGAGATAGTCGGAGACATAGCCCTCTTCGCTGTCCGCCCAGCCGAAGAACTTCTGCTTGTTCTCGTGGCGTGCGCAGTCGATAACGTCGCCGACAACCGCGCTTGCGGTGGGCAGCTTACCCGCGCCTCTGCCGTAGAATACGACATCGCCTATCGCGTCGCCGCGCACGAGAATCGCGTTGAAAACATCGTCAACGCTTGCGAGCTGGCTGTGATGATCGACGAATGCGGGGCTGACTATCGCATAGATGTGCTTGCCGTCCTCGCTCTTGCGCGCTCTGCCGAGGAGCTTTATAACTCCGCCCCAGTCCTTGGCGTATTCGACATCTTCGAGCGTTATTTCGGTTATGCCCTCGGTGTGAACCTGGTCGGGATAGACATGCTTGCCGAAGCACAGGGACGCGAGGATGCATACCTTGCGGCAGGCGTCGAAGCCGAGAATGTCTGCCGAGGGGTCGCGCTCGGCATAGCCGTTGTCCTGCGCGAGCTTGAGCGCGTCTTCAAACGCCATGCCATCGTTTATCATGCGGGTGAGAATGAAGTTCGTCGTGCCGTTGAGAATGCCCGCGAATTCGTTTATCTCGTTTGCGGCGAGGCACTGGCTTATCGGTCTGATTATCGGTATTCCGCCGCCGACCGACGCTTCAAAGAGGAAATTTACATTGTGCTCTGCGGCGTATCCGAGCAGCTCGCAGCCCTTCGCCGCGACAAGCTCTTTGTTCGAGGTCACAACGCTCTTGCCCGCCTTGAGGCAGGCGGAGACGAACTCATACGCCGGATGAAGCCCGCCCATCGTCTCGACAACGACCTTTACCTCGGGGTCGTTGAGAATAATATTAAAATCTTTTATAAAAAGCTTCTCATTCGGGTCGCCCGGAAAATCCTTGAGGTCGAGAATATATTTTATCTCAAGCTCCGACTGCGTGCTCTTGCGCACAATGCTGTCGTGATTTTTGTTGATGACCTCGGCAACGCCGCTTCCGACAACGCCGTAGCCCATTATCGCTATATACATGATAACTGTCTCCCCACTGTCATTGATTTTTATTATTTTATCACAAACAGCCCCGGCGATAAAGCCCCAAAGGAAAACTTTCTTACATTTTTATGAAGTATTTTTCAAACTCATTGAGTTTTAAGATAAAATAGTATAATATATATAATAAATTATGCTGTTTTGTCATTGGACGCAGGAAAAAACGGTTGAAAGAAGAGGTGCAGAAAATGTCCCCTGCCACTGTGGAAAAGAGAAGAGCGGTACTTATCAATGTCGCATATATCGCGCTCGTGCTCGGCGCGTTTTATCTGTTCATGAAATATGCATTCTGGACAGTCGCTCCGTTCGTGTTCGCATTCTTGGTCGCCGCCGCGCTCCAGCGCCCGACCAATTTTATCTCGAAGAAAACCCATATCAAAAAGGGAATTGTCTCGGTTATCGCGGTGCTGCTGATAATCGCGCTGCTGATAACAATAGTTGCCCTGACCGGCGCAAGGGTCGTGTCCGAGGTCAAGGGACTCGCCTCGACACTCGCCGAGTGGCTCAAGAAAGTGCCCGGTTATGTAAAAAGCTGGGAGACTTCGCTCTATCGCTTCGCCGAGCGTCTGCCGGACGGACTTCAAAGCTCAGCCGAGGATGCGATAAAATCATTCTCGGACAAGCTCCTGCTATCATCAGAAGAGCGTGCGGCTCAGCGCGCGCAGGGCGGCGAGCAGAACTCCAATATCAATCTTTTGTCCATCCTCAAGACTCCGCTCAGCGGCGTCTGGTCAACCGCGAAACAGATTCCGAGTATTTTGGTCGGCGTGCTCCTGTTTATTATCGCCGCCTGCTTCATGACCGCCGGATATGACGGAATAGTCGGCTTCATCAAGAATCAGCTGACCCCGCAGAAGCGCAGAACGCTCTCGAAAACTAAACAAATCGTATTCTCGTCCATGGGCAAGCTCGTCAAGTCATATGCGCTGATAATGCTCATAACTTTTGCTGAGATGTCGATAGGTCTTAGCGTGCTGAAAGTCATCGGCGCGTACAAGAGCGGATATATATTTATTATCGCAATAATAACCGCAATAGTCGATATCCTGCCCGTGCTCGGCACAGGTACTGTCGTTATCCCGTGGGCGGTGTTCTCGCTGATAAACGGCAGCTACGGACTCGGAATCGGACTCATTGTCATATATGCCTGCATAACTGTCATACGCCAGATAATCGAGCCGAAGATAGTCGCGAGCAATCTCGGCATCCCGCCGATAGTCAGCATCATGGGCATGTATATCGGACTCCAGCTCTTCGGCTTCATCGGAATATTTATTATGCCGATAGTTATAACCGTGCTCAAGGTGCTCAACGACGACGGCGTTATCCATATCTGGCGCAGCTCGAAGAAATCCGTTGAGGCGGACGCCGCGGCAGTCCAGCCGGAGGATGCTTCAGCCGAAGAGGAGAATCAGGAGACCGACGGCGAGCCGAAAGAGTAATTTGTTGACTTTTGGGCTTCTTGTGTTATAATTGAACTGTAGTACAAAATTGTTCGCAAGCACAATTCGGATTTTATCGTGAAAGGACGGTTTTCATGGATATTTTACAGGCAAAAAAAGAAGTTATCGCAGCCGGTCTGCGCCTTGTCGAAAAGGGACTCATCGCGAGAACCTGGGGCAATGTCAGCTGCCGCGTTGACGAGAACAGCTTTGTCATAACCCCGAGCGGAAAGCCCTATGAGGGACTGACCCCCGACGATATCGTTGAGGTCAGGATCGACACCTTGAGCTACGAGGGCAATGTCAAGCCCTCCTCCGAAAAGGGCGTTCATGCCGAGGTCTACAAGGCTCATCCCGAGGCGGGCTTTGTTATTCACACCCATCAGAAGTTCGCTTCCATTATAAGCGCGACCATGCAGGGCATCCCGACGCTCAGCGAAAAAGGCCGCAAAGTTATAGGCGACAAGGTTCTGCTCGGCGCATACGGTCTGCCCGGCACGAAGAAGCTCAAGAAGGGCGTCGCCGCCGCTATCGCTGCCGACATGGACAGCAAGGCTGTTATCATGGCGCACCACGGAGCCGTCTGCTACGGCAAGGACAGCGAGGAGGCGTTCAACGTCGCCGCCACGCTCGAGCGCGAGAGCGCGCTTTATGTTCTCGACCAGTTCGACCGTAAATTCGGCGAAAAAATTGCCGACCTGAGCGAAATGTGTGTTTCCTGGGCACAAAAGCACGGAAAAACTATTGTAAAACATGACGAAACCTGTTATAATAACTCGTACAGAGACGCAAGCGGAAAGATAGTATTCTACGCTGCAGGCGACAAGGAGCATACCGTCACCGTCGATCCCGCAACTTCAGCGGTCAGCGGCGAGGGCGAGATCCCGACGGCAGACCTCCATCGCGCCATATATGAAGCGCGCGACGATATCAATGCTATTCTTTATTCCCAGGCTCCCGAGGTGCTCGCAGTTGCCGCCATGGGCAAGACTGTTAAACCTCAGCTTGATGACAGCGCCCAGATAATCGGCGTGAGCCTCAAGTGCGCGAAGAATTCGCCCAAGAAGGTCGTCAAGGCGCTCAAGGGTCGCCACTGCGTTCTCGTCAAGGACGGCGGCGCGCTCTGCTGCGGCTCTAATGAGAGCAACGCAGGTGCGGTCGAGATGATCGCAGAGAAGAGCTGCCTTACCTACATAGGCTCAGGCCTCTTCGGTAAGTGCAAGCCGATCAATCCTATCGAGAGCCTGCTCATGAGAGTTATCTATCTCAAGAAATACTCGAAGCAGGCCGAATAAATCAGACACCTACCATCTTCTTGCCCCCGTTTTATACAAAGAAAATCCCGACCTTAACCGGTCGGGATTTTCTTTTGTGCGATAAAATAACCACCGTCCGCGACGGTGGTTACAGTCTGTCGAAAAAGTCTGTCATTGCACGGACTCAAGGCTCCCCTGTGTAAGGGGAGCTGTCACGGCTAAGCCGTGACTGAGGGGTTGTTGTAA
>ENA-UOJC01001031-UOJC01001031.1-human-gut-metagenome-genome-assembly--contig:-C104-NODE-1031-length-42013-cov-11.469541_pt1 | contig 42013 bp, 34 predicted proteins | sample MGYA00242339_ERZ723886 | MGnify/ENA metagenome assembly ERZ723886 | reverse complement strand
GCATCTTTGCAAATTCTGTTTCATTTCAATCCACGCACCCCGTGCGGGGTGCGACAGCTTGCCGTCCGGGCGGTCGCCCTCTCCCGTGACCAATTTCAATCCACGCACCCCGTGCGGGGTGCGACATACAAACGACGCGATCAGCGACCAAAACTTTCTCATTTCAATCCACGCACCCCGTGCGGGGTGCGACGGCACGGCAGCGTCGCCGTGACGCTTCCCTGGGCGCACATTTCAATCCACGCACCCCGTGCGGGGTGCGACATCAGAAATCTTGCCATCATCATAACGCATAAACATTTCAATCCACGCACCCCGTGCGGGGTGCGACACCGACGAAAGCACCATGCATATCCGGTGCAACCGAATTTCAATCCACGCACCCCGTGCGGGGTGCGACTCTACAAGGACCGGATAGCCAATCAAAGCGTTAAATTTCAATCCACGCACCCCGTGCGGGGTGCGACTAGCAACCTTGTTACCATTACCATCAACAGTAAAAATTTCAATCCACGCACCCCGTGCGGGGTGCGACGGCAAACATGTACAACTTGGTTTGCTCCTATTTTTGCAACTTTACCAAATCAGATGTATGTTTGCTTACATTATACTTGTTTTACCACGCTATTTCAACCGAAAACGTGGTTTTCAGCCGTTTTTCAGCGGTGCGAAGCGCCCCGGGAATCCATGTCCGCTCCCGCTTCGCACCGCGTCAAAGCATCAGCAGCCCCTCCGGCGCATAGGTCGGCTTGGCGCCGATATGCTCAACGCGGTTCTGATAGTTATTCCCAAGATTGTAAAAGCGCAGGCTGTCCTTCTCCGGGTTGATGAGCCCCTCAAGGCGATGCTTGACCATGCGGTACTGCGCCGCATCCAGCACGCACTCGAACACGCTGTTCTGCACGCGCTGCCCGTAATCACGACACTCATTCGCCACCTTACGCAGGCGCTTTCTGCCGCCGACATCCCCAGTGTTGACATCATATGTAATCAATACCAGCATAACAGCCTCACTTCCACAAAAACGGCGGGTACGCGTCCACATCGCCGCGCAGCATACGCGCCAGCAAAAGTGCCTGCACATGCGGAACCAACCCCCACGGCAGCTTCTCGCCGAGAAACGGATGCGTGATCGTCTCATCCCGCCGCTTTTTCCATGCGGTCAAAAACGCACGCCGTCCGGCATCGTTCAGCGAAACCGCGCCACTGTCGCTCCGATCAAAGTGTGCGGCGGCAAAGATGCGGTTGTTGATTCCGGTGAGGACAAACCGATCCGCCAGAAGCGGGCGCAGCTCCTCCATCAGGTCCAGCGCCAGCGACTTGCGCCCCGGTCGGTCGGTGTGCAACATGCCGACAGAGGGATCCAGCCCGACGCCCTCCAATGCCGCGGCACATTCGTTTGCCAGCAGACTGTACGCAAAGGACAGCAGCGCATTCACATTGTCGAGCGGCGGGCGGCGGCTGCGCACCGTGAAGCGGAACGCCGCATCCTCCCGCAGGATCAGCTCATCGAACACCGAAAAATACAGGCTTGCCGCCTCGCCCTCGATGCCGCGCAGCGCATCGGCGTCGGTGCACACCAAAGCGGCGTCGATGGCGCAGCGAATCTGCGCCGAAACGGCTTTCAGCCGCTCGGCGTCCATCGTGAGCGCATGATCCCGCGCCCCGCGCTCCAGCACCCAGCGCGCATTGTACAGCTTGCCGACGATAAAATTCCGCGCAAGCGCCAGACTTTGCGTCCCGTCGTCGGCAACGCGATATTGCCGACGACGCAAGAGCACATTGCCCGTCTCCATGCCGACTGCGCGCGCCAAAAACCGCCCGCGCGGCGAAAAGAAGGTCAGCTCGATCTGCATCTGCGCACACTTGCCCATCAGCGCAGGGCTCGCGCCCATATAGGAAAAGCAGGTGATCTGCGACAGACTATGCAATGGAAACCGTCCGATCTCATCGCCCTCTTTTTTGACCACTGCATTTTCGCCGTCCAGCGTCAGATACGCCTCGGGCGTCAGAACGTACAAAGCATTCAACAGGTGTTTCATGCGTCCCCCTCCCCGATCGTCTCCCGGATATAGGCAGAGACATCCCGGTCTTTGCAGAGTGCAGGCAGGCAAATGTCCTTCATGGAACAGGCGCGGCAGAACCGCCCGGTCTTGACCCGCGGCGTGTAACCGCGGCGCATGTAGGCGTGCATCTCTCGGACGGCGGCGCAAGCTGTATCCCGCAAAGCTGCGTCGATCGCAACCGGCTCCCGCCGCCGCACCTCACCGTAATAGAGATAACCGCTGCCGATCCGACAGCCGAGCATCTCCTCCAGGCACATCGCCTCCAGGCAGAGCTGCAGTTTGTCCGCCTCGCCTGCGGCAGCGGCGGTGCCGCTCTTGTACTCAACAGGTGTCGGCAGCCACAGCCCGTCATAGTCCCGCAGGCGCACGCCGTCCGCCCCGCGACGGAACTCCACGACATCACATTCGCCGCTGATGCCGAGCATTGCGGAAAATACACGCAGCCCGCGCACGGTCAGCAGATCGCCGCGTTTCTCGGAAAGCCCGGCATCATGCGCCCGCTCGTGAAAGATTGTGCCGCCGACCGTGCGTGCATTCTCAGCCCATTGCCCCTCGATGTGAATCATTGCCCATTGGCGACGGCAGAACGCAAAGTGCTGAATGCCGCTGATTTGCAAATAGTCTTCCTCAGCGTATGCCATTATGCCATGCGAGTGACCGTAACGCCGGCAGGAACGGCGGCCTTATCCACGCTGACCTTGTAGTCCGCATATGCGCGCGGCGGCTTTTCCGCATCGATGCGCTCGACCTTGACCGTGTCAAACAATTTGTACGCAGGCGCATTGCCGAGCTCGCTGTCATGCTTGAAAACAATCAGCTCACGCACAGCCATTTTGCCGCGTGCGGCGGAATGGTCGCATTCAAACATGTTCAGAATTGCCTGCCAGAGCAGCGCGAGGTCCTCCTCGGAAAATCCGGTTGTTTTACGGGCAAGGTTTGCCGAAACATAGCCCTCCGCGCGGTAAAGTCCGTAGGGGACGACATACTTTCTGCCAATCTCAGTGCTCTTTTTCTCTGCGTCCGCCTCGGTGGTGATCGCCGTGCGCGTGATTGTCAACTCCTGCGGCACGATGGGATCGATGCTGCGAGCAAAGGACAGTTGCACCGGACCGCGCACCTGTCCGCAGTTGAGCGCGCCCTTAACGCAGGTGGTCAGCACTGCGCCGAAGGTGCGGATGTCAAAGAACTCGCCGCAAAGATAGTCTCTGATCTGCGTGTCCACATCGATGCCGTTCGCCTTCGCCGCCTTGATCTTTTTTTTGAGATCTTCCGGCTTCATATCGGCAGCATTGTCAATGCCGACCTTGGTGAACGCCTCACCCTCGCTGCGATTGAGCGGCACATTCTCCTTGATAAAGATGCGATGCCCTGCCTCATCCTCTTTTGCCGTCTCCACATAGTTGCGGATCTTGCGCTTGAGGCAGACATCGGTCACGATGCCGTAGCCGGTCTCGGGGTCGATGCGCGGCATGTTGCCCGCATCGGGGTCGCCGTTGGGATTGCCGTTCTCACAGTCAAACAGGACAACAAATTCGTAACGATTCTTGATAGCTTCCATGGTCAGTTCTCCTCCGTCATTTCGGTTGTATTTTTCTTTTCAAATCTTTTTTGGGTCTGATGATAGTAGCCGAGGATAAATGCGCCCTGCTCTTCCAGTGAGAGCGTCTTGGGGAATGCGGTTTCCAGCCGCGCAACAAGCGCACCGATCTGCTTGCTGTAGTTGACGGCGAGACCGCCGCCGAGCTTTTTCAGATGACTGTTTGCCAGCTTCAGCAGAATCGGGAACACAGCCGCCGGGGTGGCGCATGCAGAGTTGAAATACTTGTCCTTGATTGTCGTGTTGATGTCACGATTTGCTGTTAACTGCACCGCCTCAAGGGTGGAGAACAGCCGCCCCAGCACATACGGGGTATAGTTGCTTGTCTCATTCAATGCCATTGTCGATGCCTCCTTGATATATGCATAATCTTTTCTGTGTTTGGTATTGCGCAGCAGATAGCCCTTGACAATCGCCGCCTTGCCGCGCGTGATGTCGTGCTCGGCACGGATGCGCAGCAGGGTTCGCCTATACAGCGTCTCCGGATAACGTCCGCCTGTGAGCACGGCGCGGAGCGTGTCGCCCGCCATCTGCGGTGCGGGGGTCTTGTCATTTGCATTCGGATTGACCGTTTCACGGAGCAATGCCCAGAGCGGGATGTCCACCCATTTGCTGCGGTTATCTGTCACAATCGTGATGTCGTCATAATGCTGCTTGATCCTGCTGATCACGTCGCCGAAGCTGCTCTGCCAGAAGCACCGCACGGACAGACGCGACGCATTCGGCGAGATGCCGAGCAAATAAAAGCGATCGTCCGGCGACAGCGTCTTACCTGCAAAGTCTGTCTGCTTGCCGGCAGCAATATTTTGCAGGATCGAATGCAACTCTGCATCCGTCACACGGTCATCGCTGCCTGCAAAGCACAGATCCATCACGTCCTGATAGACGGGCTCGGCATCTTCGGCGAAGTAGACTACGGTCATATCGCCGATGTGCTGCCGGTGATCTTTATCCCCCGTCAGAGAATTGAGCGCCGAGGTATAGGCAAACGCCGTTTCTTTCCCCATCGGCGCATTGAGATTCTGCTTGCGCCCGAAGGATTCAAATGCCTCTGCGTTGAACGAGACCAGCGCCGCGCCGGAGGGTTGCGCATCCTGTACATTTTTGATCGAAGGATGCGTCGCCTCCGGGACAACAACCTCACCGGTCACCACATCCACAAAGGTTTCGCCGATTTTTTTCCCGCCGTAATACGCATCCCATGCGGCACATAGCTCCGGGAACTCGCCCGGGAAGCGGTTCTGATACAGAAAAGTCAGATTGGCGCCCTTTCTCAGCTCGTCCATGCAGCCGTCCGGCAGCATGGACGCAATCGCTGCCGGATCACAGTCGGCAAAATAGGCTTTGATTGCCTCGGCGACCGGTGTGTGCATGTCGGCAAGCAGACTGTCGTGCAGCTCTTTCGCTGTAACAAAACGCTTTGCGGTCTTGCCGCCGTCCTCCTTGGTCTGCACGCCGAGCAGATATTCGGCGTTCTCCCACAGGAAATTGGAGCGTTCTCCGCTTGTTTTTTTGACAGGTGCGGGTAACAGAATCTCCCGCGGAATCTGCTTCTTGCCGTCCGGGCTCTCGACCTTGAGCGGCAGAATGCCGAGAACGCTGCCGTCGTCGCCGAGTTCGATTGCCCAAGAGATCTTCGCCTTTGCCCAGCCGGGTTTGGAAATCTCACCGCGCGCGGCAAACTTGTTGTAGTACGCGACCAACGCTTGCAGTATCATCGGTACACCTCCGCATCCGTGAGGTCGAGAACCCCGTTTTTCAGCACGGCGCGGAAGAACATCGGCTTGATGTCCGCGGGATCGCTGTAGTCCATGTCATAGAGCATGAAGCCGAGGTCTTTCTCGCTGCCCGGATAAGCCGTCGGGATCTCGCCGCCCTCCCACAGACGGAATGCCGCGGGGAACTCCCGCGTGCCGAAGCAGGGCTGATGATAGCACTGCCCGTTTTGCGCACGGCGGCGGAACATCTCGCAGAATTTACCCGCATTGTCGGCCGGGCTGGCTTTTTCCGTCATCTCAAAATGCGCCTCAATCACATAATGCACATGGCGCAGCACCATCGAAGCCCGTTGGGCAATGCAGTCTTTTGTGCAAAGGTACAGCCCGCCTGCGCCGTTGGGCATTGCGGATTTTGCCAGCCGCCCGCTGATCTTGTCGGACACCTCGTTGCGCCGGATGTTGGAAAAGCAGATCGGGCTCATCACATAGATGCGGTCAACCTTCCAGCGCATGCCCGGATGCCAGAAGATCGCCTCGAGAATCCCGCGCGCCGCGCTCGGCGTCATCACATCGTAGCTCACGCGCTCCGCCTTCATTTCGGGGCGTGTGAACAGCGCGTAATCACCGAAAACTTCAAGTTTGAATGACACGCTTGTCACTCCTTTCCATGTTGTTTTATATAAAATTTGCTTTGGTTGTTTCGGATAAGGTAAAACCGGTCTCGGAATTGTAGCAGTCGGGGTCAAGGAGAATCACCGCGTTCTCGCAGAGCGTTTCCGCTTTGCCGCGCGCGATCAGCTCCGCTGCCGTGTGCTGCGGGAGCGCAACGGCGAAGGGGGCGGCGGCACGGAAGAGCGCACGACTGCGCTCGCCGTCACGCAGACGCGAAAGATACGCATCGCCGCCGTCACCGGGAATGTACAGATTCACATCCGCCTCGCCGTCGATCAGCCGGAAGGCATCCGAGACCGTGCGGAATGCCAGCTTGCGTACCCCGTCAAGGATCGCCTTTTGATCCAGCGCCTGCGCATCCTTCAGCGTGTACAGCAAAAAATCGAAATAATCCCGGACAGCCGCCGCGGACGCGATCGCGTCCGGATGCGCCGCAATCGTCCGCTCGGCAGCTGCAATATTCTGCGTCAGCCGCCGCGGCGCGGATGCCTCCGGCACAAACACATGCACCACGCTGTCCGCCGCTGTGCTCCTGCCCTCACGGTTGCAGCGTCCGCCCGCCTGCACAATGGAGTCAAGCCCCGCAATCGCACGGTACACACAGGGAAAATCCAGATCCACACCTGCCTCCACCAGGCTGGTGGAAACTACGCGGCAGACCTTTCCCTCCGACAGTCGTTGTCGAATCGCCTCCAGTGCAGCGGTGCGGTCGTGCGGCGTCAGCAGGGTCGTCAGGCAATAGCTGCCGCCTTGCGGGAGCGCCGCGTACAGTGCCTGCGCCTCGGCGCGGTTGTTGACGATGCAGAGCACGCGCGGCGTGTCCCGCAGGCGTGCGACAAGTGCATCGTCCGAAAGCGAACCTTCAAAGCGGTAGGTCACACGCCGGAACACCTCTGCGTCGGCATAAGCCGGCGGGCAAAGCTCGAGCAGATCCGCCAACGGCGCAAACTCTGCGATCAGGCGGTCCAGCGAAGGCTGCGTCGCCGTGCAAAGCACTGCCGTACAGCCGAAATGCTCGGTCAGCGTGCAGATGCCGGACACGCAGGGACGCAGATAAGCCGTCGGCAGCATCTGTGCCTCGTCAAAGACGATCACGCTGCCGCAGACATGATGCATTTTGCGCGCCCGCGACGGTTTTGCACTGTAGAGCGATTCAAAGAACTGCACTGCCGTGGTCAGAATGATCGGCGCATCCCAACGCTCGGAAACAAAGGCGTTCGGATCGGCGTCCCCCTCCGCCCGAAGCTCGGCGGCGGAATAGTGCAGGCGCACGTTTTCCGCGCCGAACACGGCTTTGAAAATTTTTGCGGTCTGCTCGAGAATGCTGCAATACGGGATCACATAGATCACGCGCTCCATGCCGTGCACCTGCGCGTGCCGCAGGGCGAATGCCATGGAGGTAAGTGTTTTGCCGCCGCCCGTCGGTACGGTCAGCGAGAAGAGCCCCTGTCTTGCATCGGCATGCCCGAGTACAGCCGCGCGGATACCGTTGCGCAGCCGATCCAGCTCGCCCCGCTCCGCAAATCCGGCAAAATGCGCATCCAGCCGGGCGGCAAGTGTGTCGATCGACGCATAATGGCTCTCCGTCTCGCCGCCCGTGTCGCTCCAGTCCGCATCCACAAGGCAAGAAAACAGCATCTGCGTGTAGGTGTACATCGCCTCCGGTGAGGTCCGGAACGGCGGGGCAGGCGGCAGGGACGGCAGGGTCACTTCTTGCCGATACGCCGAGAAATCCGGCAGCGTCGCACGGTATGCCGCGGACATTCTGCCGAGCAGCGTGGTGTCCGTATCGTATCGCGTGCCGAGATCGGGCAGCCCTGCATGATGCCCCGCAACGGCAAAAGCCGTCGGCGCTACGCGCGCATCATATGCTGCCGTCGCGCCCGCGGTAGCATGATCCGCCTGCACGGGTGCGCCGCCGAGCCGCCGCTGAAACACATCGCTGTACTTGCCGATGTCGTGCAGCATGCCTGCATATGCCCCCTCCGCCGCCGCACCAAAGCCTGCCGCAAAATGCGCGGCAAGCGCAGAGACATTTTGAAGATGCTCGATGAGCAATTGACCATCCGGGTGCACGTCGGACGGGCTGTGTGCAAAATAAGTCAACTGATTGCGCCGCCTTTCCGATTTGGTAATTCAAGTATACAATAATTTGGATATACTTTCAATATATTTTTGCATTTTTCTTTATTTTTCAAAAAGTATCGACAGATGTTTCTTTTTTCTTACAATTCAACTATACCACGCATACTGTCCAATAAAACGGACTGCAAGGCGTATTTCCGGATTTTTCGCAAAAAAAGCAAAAAGAGAATCTATCCGCGCCGTGCGGCGCTTGATGCTCCATGTATGAAAAAGGGTGGATTTATGCGCAGCATTCAGGTATAATGGCATTGAGACCGGAGTCGCTTTTGGGAATTTTCGAAAAACGTGTAACCGACCTGACCCGAACGGTGCTTCTTTCGGTGAAGACCCTTCAACACGGAGAGAAAGGAGATGAATGCCTTGGACGACAGCAAAATCGTTGACTTGTTTCTTCTGCGGGACGAAGAAGCGATTCGCAAGACCGCCGAAAAATACGGGAGCCGTTTGCGCGCTTTGGCGCATGGAATCGTCTGTGACAGACAGGCTGCCGAAGAGTGTGAGAACGATACCTATATGGAGGCTTGGAATTCAATTCCGCCGCATGAGCCGAGAACCTATTTTTATGCTTTTCTTGCACGGATCGCCCGCCATATTGCTTTGAATTGCTGCCGTGATCGCAGTCGGCTGAAACGCAGCGCATTCATTTGTGAGCTCAGTGCGGAGATGGAGCAGTGCATCCCTGCGCATGAAGATGTCGGCAGCCGCATGAATGATATGGCGCTGCGGCAGGCTGTCAACGACTTTCTCGGCAAGCTGAGCCTGGAAAAACGGAATATCTTCATCCGTCGGTATTGGTATCTGGATTCTATCGCCGATATCTCCGACCGCTTTGCATTATCCGAAAGCAAAGTGAAAACCACCTTGTTCCGCTGCCGCATCGGGCTGCGGAAGCACCTTGAGAAGGAGGGCTATGCTTTATGAACGGAAACGAATTTTTGGATCGGATGGAATGGATCGACCCCGCTTATGTGGAAGCTGCGGATGTGCCGCCGCGGATTCAGAAGCGAAGCCGCATCCGCCCTTGGCTTGTCGCCGCATGTCTCTGTGTACTGGCAGGCGCGATGACCGCGCTGGCGGTGGGCGGCTTCGGCACGCAGCTGATCGAATTCTTTACATCGCGCACCGCACCGGGGTCTGATTACAGCGAATCCGGGTATGTGCTCAGCGCACAAGTGGAAAAATTCTCGGATGATGCGTTAAAAGGAAAGATTCGGGAGGTTCCTGCGCTGATCCGACGGCAGTTTGCATCCTATGAACTGTATATGAGTCAGTCACCGGGATATTGGCAGAAAAGTTTTGCGACCCGCGATGATGCCTATGATTATATCGGCTTTGACGGGCTGAAACATCTGCAGTTGGATCCGGAGGAGAAACAGACGACGCTGCATGTGCAGGGTGCGGAGAACGGAGACATACTTTCCCTTTCCGTCGAAACCCTTTACACGGTTGACGATATCCGCATGCAGTTTTTTACAACCATTTTTACGGAGCATACGGACGGTGAAATCACGGTCAGCACAGCCACAACGGAGAATGTCCGGTTTGAGGAGGCATTCCGCACGACGAAAAACGGGAAAACATTGCATGTCATCACGCAGACAGCATCGGAAAGCGGTTACCTGGGGATGGACGGCTATCTGGTCGAAAACGGGGTGCTGTATCACCTTCACATTGCCTATCCGGAGGATGCGTCCGGCGCGGCAGAACTGCTTGAGCAGTGGGCAGACCTGTTTTGACCAAATGACAGCAAGCATACCTCTTGGTTTGTGAAGCTGCAGTGCCGAATCGTGCAGGTTTGCCTTCACATCCCGGATGGCATGCTGACGCAAAAGACCCCCGACGCGATGCGTCGGGGGTCTTTTGCGTCAGCACAACTTAGTGCAGGTGAATCTTATTTGCTTACAGCAGAGAGCGGTAGAGGTCTGCGATCTCGGCGACCGAGGTTTCGCGCGGGTTGCCAGGGCGGCAGGCGTCATCGTATGCCGACTGTGCAAGGAACGGGATGTCCTCCTCACGGACGATCTCGCGCAGATTCTCCGGAATGCCGACATCGTGCGCAAGCTGACGGACGGCGTCGATAGCAGCCGTTCTCGCCTCCTCCGTGGTCATCTTGTCCGTGCCGGCAACACCCATGGCGCGGGCGATGTCGCGGTACTTATCCCCGGTTGCGGGCGCGTTGTATGCCATGACTGTGGGCAGGATGATTGCGTTTGCCACGCCGTGCGGCGTGTCATAGAGCGCGCCGAGCGGGTGCGCCATCGAGTGCACGATGCCGAGACCGACATTGGAGAAGCCCATGCCCGCGATGTACTGTCCGAGCGCCATGCCCTCTCTGCCCTCGGGCGTGTTGGCAACCGCGCCGCGCAGATGCCTCGAAATCAACTCAATCGCGCGGAGGTGGAACATATCGCTCATCTCCCATGCGCCCTTGGTGATGTAGCCCTCAATCGCGTGCGTGAGCGCGTCCATACCGGTGGCGGCGGTCAGCCCCTTGGGCATCGACGCCATCATGTCGGGATCAACCACGGCGACAACCGGGATGTCATGCACGTCGACGCAGACCATCTTGCGGTTCTTCTCGGTGTCGGTGATGACATAGTTGATCGTAACTTCGGCAGCCGTACCCGCCGTGGTCGGCACGGCGATGATCGGCACGCACTTGTTCTTCGTGGGTGCAACGCCCTCGAGCGAAACAACGTCCTCAAATTCGGGATTTCTGATGATAATGCCGATCGCCTTTGCAGTGTCCATCGAGGAGCCGCCGCCGATCGCGATGATGCAGTCCGCGCCCGACTTCTTAAAGGCGGCAACGCCCGCCTTGACGTTGGCGACCGTGGGGTTTGCCTTGATATCGGAATAAATCTCGTAGTCAATCTTCTCCGCATCGAGAATGTCCGTGACCTTCTTCGTCACGCCGAACTTCAGAAGATCGGGGTCGGAGCATACAAAGCACTTTGCAAAGCCTCTTCCCTTGACTTCCGTTGCGATCTCGCGGATCGCACCCTTGCCGTGGTAGCTCGTCTCGTTGAGCACAAATCTGTTTGCCATAATCCTGTCCCTCTCTCTCGTATGGATTTCCGCATTGCTGCGATGTTTTCTGTTTACATTATAAAATACACGTCCGCGAATTACAAGTCAATCTGTGAAATTTGAAAAATCCTGATAAAAAATTCACACATGCCTGCAAATTCGGCAGACAGGCTTGAAAACCTATCAAAACCGTAGTATAATATTAGAATAATGTTTGTCGGATTACGGAGCAAAACGGGATGCAAAACCAATTTTCAAGAACCGAACTGCTGCTCGGCGGCGATGCCATGGAGACCCTGCGCGGCGCGCGCGTGGCGATCTTCGGCATCGGCGGCGTGGGCAGCTATACCGCCGAGGCGCTGGTGCGCGGCGGCGTGGGCGCGCTCGACCTTGTTGATGACGACCGCGTGTGCCTGACCAACTTAAACCGCCAGCTTTTCGCCACACGGAAGACCGTGGGCAAATACAAGGTAGACGTCGCCGAAGAGCGGCTGCACGAGATCAACCCGGATGTTGCGATCACGACGCACAAGGTCTTTTACACGCCAGAGACGGCGGCGCAGTTTGACTTTTCCGCCTATGATTATGTGGTGGACGCGATCGACACGGTCACGGGCAAGATCGCGCTGGTCATGCAGGCAAATGCGGCGAAAACGCCGATCATCTCGGCAATGGGCGCGGGCAACAAGCTCGATCCCACCGCCTTTGAGGTCACGGACATCTACAAGACCTCGGTCTGCCCGCTGGCAAAGGTCATGCGAAACGAGCTGCGCAAACGAAAAATCCGCCGTCTGAAGGTGGTCTACTCCAAGGAGCTGCCCACCATGCCGGCAGAAACCGAAGAACTCAGCTGTAAGACGCACTGCATCTGCCCGCCGGGCACGGCGGGCAAATGCACGGCGCGCCGTCAGGTGCCGGGCAGCACCTCGTTTGTCCCGCCGGTGGTGGGGCTGATCATCGCGGGCGAGGTCATCAAGGATCTCACCGGCGTGCGCGGGAAGGGGCGCGGCGTATGATCTACCTCGATTACAGCGCAAATACACCCGTCTCGCCGCGCGTGTTGCAGAGCTTCACCGACGCGGCAGCGCGCTATGTGGGCAACCCGAACTCGAACCATCCCGCAGGACTCGCGGCAAAAGCCGCGATCGACGAAGCGACCGCCCGGATCGCCGCCGCTCTCGGCGTGCAGCCGGACGAGATCATCTACACCTCTGGCGCGAGCGAATCGAACAACACCGCCATCCGCGGCATTCTGCATGCTTCCCGCCACATCGGCAGGCATGTCCTCACCACTCCGCTGGAGCACCCGTCGGTCAGCGGCTGTCTGACTGCCGCCATGGAGCGCGGCTATGAGATCGACATGCTCTCGGTCGGGCACGACGGCAGAATCGACCCCGAGGAGGTGCGCAGCCTGCTCCGCCCCGACACGGTGCTGGTCGCCATGACCGCCGTGGACAGCGAGCTCGGCACGGTGCAGCCCGTGCGCGAGGTGGCGCGCGCCCTGCGCGGCGTGGCGAACTGCTGCCTGCACGTTGATGCGACGCAGGCAATCGGCAAGCTGCCTTTCTCGTTTGACGAGGTGGACACGGTCAGCTTTGCACCGCACAAATTCGGCGGCATCGTCGGCAGCGGCGTGCTGTTCAAGCGGCACGGACTTGCCATTGAGCCGCTGATCTACGGCGGCACGAGCACCACGCTCTATCGCAGCGGCACGCCCGCCGCTGCCATCGCGGTTTCGACCGCGGAGGCAGTCTGCGCGGCAATAGGCGGCATGGAAGATAACACCGCGATCGTGCGCGGGCACAACGCGCGCTTGCGCGACTTCTTTGCGCGCTACCCGAAGGTGCAGCTCAACAGCCCGGACGATGCGATCCCGCATATCCTCAACCTCAGCGTGGAGGGCGTGCGCGGCACGTCGTTTCAGCAGGCGCTCGCCGCAGCGGGCATCTGCGTCTCGGTCAAATCCGCCTGTGCGGTCGAGGGCACGCCCTCGCGCGCGGTCATGGCGGTCAGCCGCGACCGGAAGCGTGCGCTGTCCTCCTTCCGCATCAGTCTCAGCCATTTGACGACGGCGGACGAGCTGCTTGAATTTGAGACGGTCTTCGACCGCCTGTATACGGAGTTTGAAACCCATGAGTGAAACGAAACGCGCGCTCGAACCCTATCAGAAAATCGAGCGCAGTCTGCAAACAAAATTCCGCAAGACGATCTGGAATCCCTTCATCGAGGCAGTCAAGCGCTACGAGCTGATTGCCGCCGGGGACAGGATCGCGGTCTGCATCTCGGGCGGCAAGGACTCGATGCTGATGGCAAAGCTGATGCAGATGCTCGCCCGCCACAGCGACGTGCCGTTTGAGCCGGTGTTTCTCGTGATGGATCCCGGCTACAACGAGATCAACCGCCGCAAGATCGAATCCAATGCGGCGCTGTTGCACATCCCGGTCACGATCTTCGAGACCGACATCTTCGCCGTGGCGAACAGCACCGACAAATCGCCCTGCTACCTCTGCGCGCGCATGCGCCGCGGGCATCTCTACGCCAAGGCAAAGGAACTCGGCTGCAACAAGATCGCGCTCGGTCACCATTTCAGCGACGTGGTGGAAACCACGGTGATGGGCATGTTCTACGGCTCGCAGCTGCAAGCCATGCCGCCGAAGCTGCACAGCACCAATTTTGCAGGCATGGAGCTGATCCGCCCGCTCTACTGCGTGCATGAGGACAACATCATCGCCTGGAAGAACTACAACGAGCTGGAATTCATCCAGTGTGCCTGCCGCTTCACCGAGAACTGCACGATGTGCGCGGGCGGCGGGGGCGGCTCCAAGCGGCAGGAGGTCAAGACGCTGCTCCGCCGCCTGAAGCGTGACAACCCGGACATTGAAAAGAGCATTTTCAACAGCATTCACGCCGTCTGCCTCGACACGATGGTCGGCTACAAGACCGGCGGACACGAATACGACTTTCACGAGATCTACAAGACGCGCGGATAGTGATCTGCATCCGCGACGGATGAGGTATCCTTTACAAAAGAAAATCCCTCCCGACGGGAGGGATTTCTTTTGTCGGTTTTTCGGGATCGCTCAGATCTCCTTGAGATGCTCCATGTTCTCGCGGATGCCGTCGCAGCATGCGTGGAACATCTGCATCTCCGCCTCGGTCAGCGGCAGCTCGATCACTTCTTCCGCGCCGCCTGCGCCCAGCACGCAGGGAACGCCGGCAAACAGTCCGCGCTCGCCGTATTCACCGTCCAGCTCGGCGCTGACCGGCAGGATCGCCTTTTCGTCGTGCAGCACGACATGCACCATGCGCGCCGCAGTCGCAGCAATGCCGTACTCGGTGCAGAACTTGCCCGAGAAGGTGACCCAGCCGCCGCCGATCGACTCCTTCTGCAAAGCATCGCGGTCAAAGCGGAAGCGCGCGTCGGTCTTTGCAAAATCATCCAGCGGCTTTCCCTTGAAGCTGACGCAGCTCCAGGGCGCAAACTGCTGATTGCCGTGCTCGCCGAGCATATAGCAGGTGATCGACTTGTGGTCGATGCCCGTATGCCGCGCAAGCGCGGACAGCAGGCGGGAGGTGTCCAGCCCCGTGCCGGTGCCGAAGACGCGCCCGCGCGGCAGTCCGAGCAGCAACGCAAGCTCCCGCGTCACAATATCGCAGGGGTTGGTGATGTTAATCAGAACGCCGTCAAAGCCGGACGCCTTGATCTTTTCGGCATAACCGCGGACCGCCGGAATGGTGAAATCCATCTCGGTGACGCGGTTGTGCGTGCTGCGCAGCAGATCAATCTTACCGACGCTGTTGACGATCACGTCGCATTCGCCGAGGTCGGCAAAGTCGCCCGCGCGCACCGTCACGCGGTGCGGCATATACGCAACGGCGTCGCGCAGATCCTGTACTTCGCTTTTCAGTTTCTCGGGGTTCATGTCAACGAGCACAAGCTCATCGACAATGCCTTGCAGAGTGAGGGCAGACGCGACATGCGCGCCGACATGACCGAGACCGATGATACCGCAGATTCTTTTCTTCATAATAGTTTCCTTTCCGAAATCACTTTAGGAATTCTTTCGCTTGCAATTACAATACGATTATAACAGATTTTCACGGTTCCGAACAGGGGTTATGCGCCGAAATGCGGGAAAAGCACATAGGTGTACAGCATGGTGAGCGTCATGTAGAGCACAAGAATGATGCCGAACGCCACCAGCGTCTTCCGCATGACCTTGCCCTCGTTGCCCTCCTCGCCGACTGTGGCGCACGCCGCGACCGTGTTGTTGGGGCAGATGAGATTGCCGAGAGACGCGCCCGCATTCTGTCCGGCGAAGACCGTGATCGGATTGATGCCGAGCGAGGCAGCCGCCTGCATGTGCATGTCGGCAAACATGATGTTGGAGCCGAGCCCCGTGCCGGTGACAAACGCGCCGCTTGAACCGATGAGGACCGCCGCCGCAGGATAGAAGGAACCGACCACTGCCGCCACATCGGTGGCGATCAGGTTCATCATGCCGGTGCGGTCGGACTGCATGAGATAGGAAACGACAAGCAGGCTGCCGATGGTGATGAAGACCGGCAGCACATTCTTTGCCGTCTCACCGCAGACCTCCATATACTGCTTCAGACCAACGCCGAGCGTGACGGCGCCGAGAACGCCGCAGATGAGGATCACGATGTCCACCCAAAAGATGTAGCCGAAGGTGCACATAACGGCAAAGCCGTTTTCAAAGAGAGCGGGAACGCCGTAGCGCACGGCTGGCAGAATCACCATCATGAAAATGTAGGGCGAAAGCGCCTTGACCGCGCTGTACTTCCGCTGCTGCGCGCCTGCATGGTGCCGGTATTCCTCCGGTGTGCGGATTCCGACGAGGCGGACATACGCAACCGACAGCAGGATTGAAAGAAAGCCCGTACCCATCGACGTGACCTCCGCGCCGACGAAATTGGAGAGCACAAACATGACAGCGCCCGTGGAAACACCGGCGAAAAGCAGATACGGCACGATGCCCCGGAAGCCCTTTCTGCCGAACGCCATGGCGATCATGATAAAGGGGATGATCAGCACGCCGAACATGTGGATGCGCCCGACCATGGCAGAATTGAGCGCAACGGTGGAGACGCCCGCATCCACCAGCGCGGCGCCGCCGTTGATGGTGGTCAGCCCCGCGCCGCCCCATGAGCAGGGCGTGGCATCGCCGAGCAGGGCGATGGCGATCGAGGTGGCGGGATCAAAGCCGAGCGCCACGAGGAAGGGCGCCGCCAGCGCAGCCGGCGCACCGGCGCCCGCCGCACCCTCCAAAAAAATCGGGAACATCATGCCAATGATCACCACCTGCACGCGGCGGTCGTCGCTGATCTGCGCAACCGTCGCCTTGACATCCTTGATGGCGCCGGTCTTGCGGAGCAGATTCAGGATGACAAACGCGCCGAAAACCATCAGCACGATCTTGAAGCCCTCCTTGATCCCCTTCCAGATCAGGGCATCGAAGGCGGTCACATTGGCGGCAAAGGTCGCGCCGGTGACATTGAAGTAGGTAAAGCCGAGCAGCAGCGTCCACACAAGGGCAAGCGGCGCCACGCGCTTGGCGGGCTGCCGGCATGCCAAGATGCCCACGAGGACGAAGATGAGCGGACTGAGTGCCATGATGAAGTTCAGAATTTTCATGCGATATCTCCTTGAAACCGAGTGATTGTCCCGCCGCCTGCCCGGCAGCGGCAAATGTATCAAAAAAAGCGGCTCTGCCTGTCTGGCAGAGCCGCTGTGTTTTCACGTGTCGGGGAATAAATATGCCCGATTATCCGCAAAAGCAGGTGGAAACCGCCAAACCGTTCCGATTCGCTGCAAGCAGCGCCGTAATTCGAATCGACAGTCGGCAAATCAGGGCGACAAAAAAGACGGATACGAGCGAAATCGTATCCGTCAGGCAAAGAGAAGCAAAGGCAGGGCAACGCGAAGCGCAGCTTGCCCCTGCTTTGCATGCAGAAACATTTGCGGCTGCTCTCATGTTGCCATCTCCTTCAAACTTGTTTTTGGATGAGCAAAGTTTAGCATACCGCCGCCCGAAACGCAAGGGGTTTCCCGCAATTTTTCAAAGATCGACGTTTTGCACAAACCGCCCGAAAACCGACAGTGTGTTTTTTGTCGCGTTTTGCGGCGCCTTTCGGCGCGAAGCACCCGTCCTCTCCGCAAAAAAGAGCGGCGCACGGCGTATTTTTTTGCGCGACAGACCCTTTTCCCCGCCGCCGGATTATGCTATAATGAAGACAAACGAACAAAAGCCGCATCGACCCGGATGCGGGCGGAGGCAAGGATGAATCTCGGAATCGACATCGGGGGAACCGACATTAAATTCGGCATGGTGGACACGGCAAACCGCATCATCGCGCGGGCAGCCGTGCAGACGCCGAAAGCAAGCGCCGAGGCGGTCGCCGACGCAGCGGCGGCAGGGGCAAAGCAGCTGCTGACCGCCCATCCCGCAGAGACGGTCGGCGTGGGTACGCCCGGCATCGTCACGCCGGACGGGCACGTCAGCGCGGCAAATCTGCCCTTTGCCGACACGCCGCTTGCCGACCTCATCGCATCCCGCATCGGACACGCTGTGGCACTCGGCAACGACGCCAACTGCGCCGCGCTCGGTGAAGCGGCGGTGAGCGGGGCTGACGACCTGCTGCTGGTCACGCTCGGCACGGGTGTGGGCGGCGGCATCGTCTCGGGCGGTAAGCTCGTTGTCGGCGCGCACGGCGGCGCGGGTGAGATCGGGCACATGTGTCTTCACGCGGGCGGGCGCGCCTGCCCCTGCGGCAAGCGCGGCTGCTTTGAGCAGTACGCATCGGCGTCCGCCCTCACGGCGGCGGCGAAAGCGGCGGCGGACGCGCATCCCGACAGCCTGCTTGCGGCATACGAAAAAGACGGCATGGACGGCAAGGTTTTCTTCCGCGCGGTCGCGGACGGCTGCCCCGCAGCAAAAGCGGTGCTGGACGCCTATCTCTGCGACCTTGCCGCAGGGCTCGAAAGCCTGCGAAGCATTTTCGACCCCGCCGTTATCGTACTGGCGGGCGGCATCACCGAGGCGGGCGACACGCTGCTTGCGCCGCTTGTGCAAAAGCTCGGCGACGCATTCCCGCTGAAGCTCTCCGCCCTGCGCAGCGACGCAGGCGTGATCGGCGCGGCGGTACTCGGCAGAGAGGCAGGTGCAAAACATGCTGATTAAAGATGCGGCTGTCCTCGGGGAGGACTTCATCTTCCGCAAACGCGACATCGCGGTCGAGGGCGGTGTGTTCCGCGCGGCGGGGTGCAACCGCGGCGAAATCCTCGACGGCACGGGGCTGTTCCTGCTGCCCGGGCTTGTGGACATCCACACGCACGGCGCAGCAGGCTGCGACAACATGGACGCAGATCCCGCTGCCATCGACACCATCACGGACTTTCTCGCGCGCCGCGGCGTGACGACCTATCTTGCCACCATCCTCACGCAGAGCCGCGAGGCAATGGGCGATGCCGCCGAAAACATCGCCGCTGTCGCGGCGCGCGGCACGCGCGGCGCAAAGATCGGCGGCATCTACATGGAGGGACCCTATTTCTCGGCAGTGCACAAGGGTGCGCAGAACGAAGCGTTCCTGCGCGACCCCGACCTTGACGAGTTTCGCGCCTTGCAGACGCGCGCTGCGGGGCTTATCCGCATCGTCAGCCTTGCGCCCGAGCGCAGGGGCGCGGCGGACTTCATCCGCGCGGTCACCAAGGGCGGCGTGCGCGCCGCCATCGGACATACCGACGCCGACTATGAAACGGCGCGTGCCGCGATCGCCGCGGGCGCGACCCACCTGACCCACACCTTCAACGGCATGCGCGATCCCCTGCACCGCGCGCCGAACGCGGCAGGCGCGGCGATCGACGGCGGGCTGTACTGCGAGTGCATCGCAGACGGCGTGCATGTGCACCCCGCGATGATCCGTCTGCTGTATCGCGCAGTCGGTCGCGACCGCCTCGTGCTCATCTCGGACGCCCTGCGCGCCGCCGGCATGCCGGACGGCGACTATGAGCTGGGCGGGCAGCAGTTCCGCGTCCGCGCGGGGCGCGCCACCCTCCCGGACGGCACGATCGCGGGCAGCACGGCAACGCTTTTCTCCTGTGTGCAGAATGCGATCCGCTTCGGCATTCCGCCCGAAGACGCAGTGCGCGCCGCCAGCCTGAACCCCGCGCGCGCGGCAGGCATTGCCGACCGCTGCGGCGTGATCGCCGACGGGCGGTGCGCGGATTTTCTCCTCGTTGACCGCGACTTCAATCTGCGGGCGGTCTATATCGACGGAAAGCGGGTGAACGCATGAACATCCGAAAGGCAGAGACGCGGGACTTATCCCGCATTGCCGAGATCTTCGTCTTCAACAACCGCATCAACTATTATCCGATCTTCGGGGACGCACAGTATTCCTTCGGTGAATTGCAGGTGCTCTCCGTGATCGACAGCTGCTTCGGCAAGGCTGAGATTCTCAAAAATCTTTATGTCTTTGACGATGGGATCGTAAAGGGCTTTATCCAGATGAACGGCACGGAGATCGTCAAGCTGTATGCCGACCCGTTTTTCCAGAGTCACGGCGTCGGCAAAGCGCTGATCGAATTTGCCGTATCCCGCTTCGGCGCCAATCATCTCTGGGCACTGGAAAAGAACGCGCGGGCGATCGCCTTCTACGGGCGACACGGCTTTTTGCCGACGGGCAAACGCAAATTTGAAGAGGGCACGACGGAATATCTGATCGAACTCAGACGATAAAACGGAGGCACAGATGGAATACAAAGTTTTCGGCAACACGGTCGTCGCGCGGATCGACCGCGGCGAAGAGATCCTCGACAAGCTGCACGAGCTTGCCGAAAAGGAGCAGATCAAGCTCGCGTCGGTGCAGGCGCTCGGCGCGACGAACGACTTCACGGTCGGCGTTTTCAATACGGAAACCAAACAGTACGCCGCCAATCACTTCACGGGCAGCTTTGAGATCATCTCGCTCTGCGGCACGGTGAACACGATGGACGGAAAATTCTACGCGCACCTGCACATGAGCGCGGGAAACGCGCGCGGCGAGGTCTTCGGCGGGCATCTGAACCGCGCCGTCGTCAGCGCGACCTGCGAAATGATCCTCACAAAGATCAACGGCACCGTCGACCGCCGCTTTGACGCAGACACCGGGCTGAACCTGTTTCGGTTTTAAGGAACGAGTGGAAAGAAACCGCCGACGGGTGCGATGCACTGCGGCGGGAGACAGACGGCGCATGACGGGATGCGGAAACATGGATTCGCCTTCCCCCAAGGGGGAAGCCTTAGAGTATCCGTAAAGCTCTGACGCATACAAAAAAGTCCTCCGACGGAGGACTTTTTTGTATTTCTCTTTAACTTTCGTTCCGTTTGCGCACGCGCTCGGCTTCGAGCGCGAGGCGGTGCGCCTCAAAAATGCGGGCGTCCGCGAAGCGCTCGTCCGCATTGACCGCCTCGGCAAACCGGCGCATGAGCCCGCCGTCGCCGCCGCAGTGCTTTGTGCCGTCGTGCGTCACGGTGAAGTGCTCGGTCGTGCCGTCCGCAAAGCGGCGCAGCACGATCTCGCCGTCCTCCATGCAGCCGCCGATCTCCCCCTCCGTGCCCATCAGCTTGATGGTGCGCGTGTTGCGCTGCGAGAACGCCGACACGGTGAAGACTGCGGCAATGCCGCCCTCAAATTCGAGCGCGGCAACCTGGTGGTCACAGACGTTGTTGTCACAGTGATAGACGCATCTGCCGTAAGGATTGCACCGCAGTGCCTCGATAATGGCGGCATCCTCCGTGCCGCAGCCGAACTTGTGGACAAAATAGCGCCCCTCTCCCGCGGTGTACTGCCGCACGGCGTTATACTTGCAACTATCGGCAAAGGCGCAGCCGTCCGTGCAGCGGGCGGGGACATTTCCGGGCGCGTTTGCGGCTTTGAAATAGCCGTTCGTGCCGTAGGAAGCAATGTGCGTGCAGTGCCTGCCGAGCAGATAGAGCATGAGATCGAAGTCATGGCAGGATTTCGCCACGATGAGCGGCGAGGAGGTGTCGGCATTGTTCCACTGCCCGCGCACATAGCTGTGCGCATGATGCCAGTAGCCCTCGTTCTCGTTGAGCTGCATATTCATGATGTCGCCGATCGCGCCCGCGTCGATGAGCGCCCGAATCTTACGGATAAACGGAGTGTAGCGCAAAACAAAGCCGGTCATGAACACGCAGTCATAGCCGACGAGCGCATCCTCCAGTATGTCGATCTCCGCCGCGAGCGGCGAGATCGGCTTTTCAAGCAGAATATGATAGCCGCAGCGGATCGCGGCAAGCGTGGGCGCAAGGTGCATGCGGTCCTGCGTGCAGATCAGCACCGCGTCGGCAAGCCGCCTCTGCGAAAACAGGGACTGCCAGCCGTCAAACGCCATGTTTTCCGCAATGCCGTAGGTCTCGCAGAAAGCGTGCCGCCTGTCCGCGTCCGGCTCGGCGACGCCGACCACGCGCAGCAGGTGTTCGCGCGCGAGGATCGGCGCGTAGGCGTCCTTCCCTCTGCCGCCCGCGCCGACAATGATACAGGTCTTCATGCGCCGTGCTTACAGGATGACCGAGTTTTCGAGAATGCGCTCAACCAGGCGGACGCTGGCAAGCGAGCTGTCCGGCGTGACGACCGCGGGGGCTTCGCCGCGCTCCACGCAGGACGCAAAGTATTCAATCTCGCCCGCATAGCCGCCGACGCCCGAAATGTTGATGCCGGTATCGCCAATGACCTTACCGGCATCGAGCGCGACCTCCTCGCCGTTCTCGTACACCTTGCCGCCGCGGTATTCCAGCGTGCCGTTCTCAAACACGGCGCTGTAGGTGCAGGTGAAGGGCAGCTTGTAGCTGTACCATGCACCCTCGGCGGTGACGAGCGTGTCGCCGTAGAACAGCTCGGACGTGATGGAATCACAGTTATTCTTCAGTTTGCGGTAGACGCCGCGCACGCTGTCCGGTTGCCCGAGCATGTACTGGATGAAATCGAGGTCGTGGATCGAGAGGTCGATCGGCGTACCGCCGCTCTTTTCGAGGTCGAGCATCCAGTTGTTCCAGCTCCAGAGCGGCACCGAGGAGATGCGGCGCATGTCGAGGCGCAGAAGTCTGCCGTGCGCGCCCGCGTCCACCACGGTCTTGAGGTAGGCATAGGGCGCCATGAAGCGCACGACGTGCGCGGTCATGAACAGCTTGCCCGACTTCTCGACCGCCGCGCGGATCGCCGCCGCATCGGTCGAGTTCAGGCTCATCGGCTTCTCGCACAGGACGTTCAGTCCGTGCTCAAGCGCCTTGATACTCATCTCGCGGTGCAGATAGCTCGGCGTGCAGATGTCGAGCATGTCAAACTGTTCCTTTGCGAGCATTTCATCGAGATCGGCATAAATCGGCATATCGGATCCCGCGATCTCTCTTGCCCGCTCGGTGCGGACATCGCAGACCGCGACGAGCTCGGCATTCTCCACATTCTTATAGCAGTTGAAATGGCATCTGCCCATACCGCCGATGCCGACCAGTGCAACACGAATCATATCAGTTCCTCCAACAGCGCCTTGCCGCGCAGAATATCCTTCAGCTGCTGCTCACCCGAGATCTCGCGCTCGATGGTGAGCGATCCGTCATACCCGACCTCACGCAGTTTTGCAATGAGGCGCGGGAAATCCACCTTGCCCTCGCCGAGCGGCGTCTCACGCCCGAGATGCTTGCCGTCGGTGGGGTACAGTCCATCTTTCGCGTGCACGTCGCGGACATACTTTCCGAAGACATCCAGCGCGTCCACGGGGTTTGCCTTGCCGTACAGAATGAGGTTGGCGGGGTCGAGGTTGATGCCGAGGTTATCCGTGCCGATGTCCTCGATGGTGCGCAGCAGGGTGACCGGCGTCTCCTGCCCGGTCTCAAACAGGAAGTACTGTCCGTTTGCCTTCACATAGTGTGCCACATGCTTCAGCGCCGCGACGACCGAGCGGTATTCCCCGCTGCCCGACACCTCGGGCAGAAAGCCGACGTGCGTCGCGATATTCTCGGTGCCGAGCCGCTTGGCAAAGTCCGAGCCGCGCTTCAGCTCCTCCATGCGGGCAAAGCGGTATTCCGGCGGGACAAGTCCGAGCGTGAGCGGTCCCTCCGCAAAGTCCCACACGCCGGGACCCGACCAGCCGCACCAGAAGGTCGAGATCTCCACATGGTAGGTCTCGCAGAGCGCGCGGATGCGATCCGCCGCCTCGTCGGTCAGCCATGCGCCGTTCCAGCAGCAGATCTGGCAGGTCTCAAAGCCGTTCTCATGCACTTGTCTGATTTTATCTTCAAGATCAGCCCCGCGCATATGTACCATCGTGCCGAGTTTCATCGGGAAATCAACTCCTTATTGACATTTTTGCAGCCTTATTATATACTGTACGCAGAGAAAAGGCAATTCACATTTTTGATGCGTATTTGGACGATTTTGATATGAACGACATCCGACTCTACGAAAATATCGCCGAGCTTGCCGAGCGGTTCCCGCTCAAGCTCCGCCGCTACCGGGCAAAGCGGCTCTACCTGCACTGGCACGAACACATCGAGCTGCTATACCTGCTCGATGGCGAGGGCACCTTCGTCGTCAACGGCGAGACCGTGACGGCGCGCGCGGGCGAGACCGTCGCGGTCAACAGCAATTCCCTGCACACCTTCACAGCCGACGCAGAGCTGGACTATCTCTGCCTCATCGTCAGCCCCGCGATGCTCGCCCCGGCGGGCGGCGGCAATGTACTGCTGCGCTCGGTGATCCCTGCTGACCGCGCGGTGCGCGCCCGCTTTGACGCGATGTACAAAGCCTATCAGAGTAAGGACGCGGGCGCGTCCCTCGCACTGCTGGGCGAGGCGTACCTGCTGCTTTCACACCTCGTCACGCATTACGCCGGCACGCTGACGCCCAAGGCATACGACGTGCGTGTCGCGCAGATGAAAAAGACCACCGCACTGCTCGACTACATCCACGCAAACTACGCATCGCCCATCAGCGCCGCCGCGCTGGCGAAGGCAAGCTATATCAGCGAGAGCCACCTCTGCCGCAGCTTCAAAAGCGCCGTCGGCATGCCGCTGACGCAGTATGTCAACCGCCTGCGCATGGAAAAGGCAGCTGTGCTGCTGCGCAACACCGACGAAGATATTTCCGCCGTCGCGCGCAGCGTGGGGATCGAGGATCTCGGCTATTTCGACCGCCTGTTCCGCCGTACGGCGGGAATGTCCCCCGGCGCTTACCGCCGCGCCGCGGACACGGCGAGGTAGCGCACAAGGGAGACCTTGAACCGCTTTGCCCGTCTTGACAAGGCACGCGGCGCGTGGTACAATTTCGGGTGTACTTTTGATGAAACGGAGGCGACGGAGGATGAAGATTCTTGTTGCCATGAGCGGCGGGGTGGATTCCTCCGTCGCCGCAAAGTTACTGTGCGACGCAGGTAATCTCTGCATCGGCTGCACGATGAAGCTCTACGACAACGCCGATGCGGGCATTGACCGCGCGCACACCTGCTGCTCGCTTGACGATGTGGAGGACGCGCGCAGCGTGGCGCACCGCCTCGGCATGGACTATTTTGTCTTCAACTTCTCGGACGACTTTCGCGAGAAGGTCATCGACAAGTTTGTTGCAAGCTATCTTTCGGGGCGCACGCCAAACCCCTGCATCGACTGCAACCGCTATATGAAGTTCGACAAGCTGTTTGACCGCGCGGATGTGCTGGGGTGCGACAAGATCGCCACCGGGCACTATGCGCGCATCGATTTTGCGGACGGCAGATACCGGCTGAAAAAAGCGCTCGACGAGACGAAGGACCAGAGCTATGTGCTCTACGCGATGACGCAGAAGCAGCTCTCGCGCACGCTCTTCCCGCTCGGCGACCTTGCCAAGAGCGAGACCCGCCGCATTGCAGACGCCGCCGGGTTTGTCAACGCGGACAAGCCGGACAGCCAAGACATTTGCTTTGTGCCGGACGGCGACTATGCGAAGATCATCGAGCTGCACATGGGTCGCCCCGCCGCGCCGGGCAACTTCATCGACCCGACCGGCAAGGTGCTCGGCAAACACGCGGGCATCATCCGCTACACCGTCGGACAGCACCGTGGGCTCGGCATCGACACCCCCGGCAAGCGCTATGTCTGCGCGGTGAACGCCGCGGACAACACGGTCACGCTCGGCGAGGCTGGCGACCTGATGCGCCGCGAGGCGGTCGTGAACGACTTCAACTGGATCGCAGGCGAAGCGCCCGCGTCCCCCATCCGCTGCAAGGCAAAGCTGCGCTACCGCCAGGTTGAGCAGCCCGCCGTCGTCACGCCGCGCGCGGACGGCAGCGTGCAGATCCTGTTTGACGAGCCGCAGCGCGCCGTCACGCCCGGGCAGGCAGCCGTCCTCTATGACGGCGAGGTCGTCCTCGGCGGCGGCACGGTGGTGTAAGTTTGCAGAATGATATGCACACCCGCATCGGGCAATTCTAACCAAGCCTCCACCTGACGAGGGAGCCCGTGTTTGACAATTCGCTTTTTTCCACTAAAGGTATAGAAAAACCACCCGCATGGGTGGTTTTTCTATACCTATTGTTCCTTTTTACTGCTTTGCGGTGAGGAGCTCGATCAGCGGGGCTGCCAGCTTTTCATCGCGGCGCTGGAGCGCCAGGATGCAGTTCACAAGCGTGCGGTTCGACGTGAAGATACCGTAGAGCGTCTCCTTGGCGCCGTGGTCATACTGCGCGTCGGCAAGCAGCTTGAACGCGGTCTGCTTCAATTCGTTCTCGGGCAGCTTGCCGCTTGACAGCACATGCACCGCGACCTTGTCGCCTGCCTTGACTGTGCCGATCACAGCGGTTGCCTCATGCTTCACCTCGTCATAGTCGAAGGTCAGCTCGCGGACTTCGCCGCCGACCTCTGCGTAAATACGGGTCGGGCGCTCGACCGCCGCCATACGGAGCGTGTAATCGCGCGCGTCGGGAATGCCCGCGCCGCCCGCGGCGGTAAAGGCAAGCGTGCTGTCCTCACCCCAGGTGAAGCTGTACGCCGTGCGGGTGGTGATGCGGCTGCCGCCGCTCTTGCCGTTGTCCTCGACCAGCGTGAATGCGCCGTCTGCGCCGCCAGCGACATAAAGCTCAAGCGCGGTCGGGTTGGTGTCGGCATCCGCCATCACATCCGCGGTCAGCGGCAGGATCGTGCCCGTCTTTGCAAACAGCGGCATCTCGGAGAGCGGGCGGTAGGTGTCGATGAGTCTGCCGCCGGTGTAGATTCTGCCTGTGAAGTAGTCCACATAGTTGCCGGCGGGCAGCCAGACCGTGGTCTTGGCAAGCAGGGTCTGCGGGTCGCGCTTCGTCGTAACGGGCGCGGCAATCAGCGTGCCGAACAGATACTCGTTTTTGCAGTCAAACGCGCCGGGCGTTGTGGGATAGGCGTGGTAGATCGGGCGCACCATCGGGATGCCGTCCTCAAAGTTGCGGTAGACCATGCTGTACATATACGGCACAAGGCGTCCGCGCAGGCGCAGATAATCCTCCATGATGCCCTCCGCCTCGTCGCCGTAATTCCAGGGCTCCTTCGAGTTGAAGGGGTTGGGTGAAGAGTGCAGGCGGGAGATCGGCGAGAAGACGCCGAACTGCACCCAGCGGGTGTGCAGCTCGCTGTCGTGGTAGCCGCCCATGTGACCGCCGATGTCGTGGCTCCACCATGCATAGCCGAGGTTGGCAGCCGTCGCGGTGAAATAGGGCTGGAAGTTTAAGCTCTCCCAGGTGACATAGGTGTCGCCCGAGAAGCCGAGCGGATAGCGGTGCGAACCGATGCCCGCATAGCGGGAGAGCGTCAGCGGGCGGTGTCCGTCGCGCGCATTATCGACAAAGTGGCAGTGGTTGAGCATCCAGAGCGTGTCATAGCCCGCCACGGACGAGCCGCTGCGCTGCTGCCAGTCGATCCACCAGAAGTCCACGCCCGCCTCCTCGTAAGGATGCAGAACGGTGTTGAAGTATTCCTCCATGAAGCGGCGATCCGCCACGTCAAACTCGATCTTGCGCCCGGTCTCCGGGTCTCTGCCGAGGCGCTTTGCCAGCGTCGGGTAGATCTCCTCGTAGGCGCGGATACCGTCGCGCGGATGCAGGTTGAGCGTGACCTTCAGCCCGCGCTGCTGCATCTCGCGGAGGAACTGTTTGTAGTCCGGGAAATAGGTCTTGTTCCAGGTATATCCCGTCCAGCCGCTGCCGTACTTCTCGCGGTCGGGCGTCTCGGTGATGTGCCAGTCCATGTCAACAACGCCGACCGACAGCGGCACGCGCTTTGCCTTGAACTTATCCATCAGCGCGAGGTACTCGACATCGGTGTACTTGTGATAGCGGCTCCACCAGTTGCCGAGCGCATAGCGCGGCAGCAGCGGCACCGGCGCACTCAGCTTGTAGAAGTCACGGATGCAGCGCTCAAACGCACGCCCGTAGCCGAAGAAATAGAGGTCCTTCCGCCCTGTGCCGCAGAGCGGCAGCGGCCAGCCGTCCTCACCGATGACGATCGTGTCGCTGTCGTCCACCACCGAGATGCCGAAGGTGCGGGAGAGGAGACCGGGGTTGAGATCGGTCGCGCCGTTGACGCGGTCAAGTGTGCGGACCGTGCCGCCGAGGTTGTCCACGCGCACGCCGTACTGCCAGTCGAGCGTGCCGTTGACCACGACCTCAAGCCCGATGGCGGAGAACGCCTTTTCATCATAGCGCAGATGCAGATGCTTTGTGACGATGTGCAGCCTGTCCGCCTCGTGGTAGCACTCAAATTCCGGCGTGTCAAACGCGCGGTTGAACGCAAGGCGGGTGGCGCGATCCTCAAAGACGCCGTCCTCGCTGTACTCCAGGCGGAGCAGGCAGTCGGTGAGCACCGTGATGCGGTACTTTTCGCCGCGGACGATATACTTCTCGTCCGCTGCCGGATGCGGCTCAAAAATATTGCTTGCGTAAATAGACATAGGTCTGTTCCCTTCGTTGTGATAAATTTCGGCATGCATGGCGCAGCCCGCTTTTCTACAGTTCTATTATGCAATATCGGACGGCAATTTGCAATCCTCTGCGTTATGGTTTTACTCAAAAATTTTTGGGTGTTTGCATTTTCGCACCCCTCTGCCCCCGGTGGCGGCAACGCCGTGAGGCGCACTCCGCAAGGAAGTGCGCCTCAGTTATATTCGCCCGGCGGCGAGTTATATTGTCCTTCGGACAGTGATATGATGCTTCGCATCGTGATATTGCCTGCGGCAGTTTAACCGGCGAATATAATATCACGAAAGCCGGCAGGCTTTCATATCACTTTCCGAAAGGAAAATATCGCTCCGGGCAACGTCCGGAATATCACTTTTGTCTGTGCGGATCAGCCGACCTCGGCAAGAATCAGCACCACATCCTGCATGGTGACCCTGCCGTCGCCGTCCAGATCGGCAGCGGTGTCCGACCCGGCATCCAGCAGTATGCGGAGCGCCGCAAGCACATCCCGCACCGTGATCCTGCCGTCGCCGTCCAGGTCGCCGCGCGCGGCTTCCCAGGTGACGGTGTGTGCCGACGCGAGAGAGGCTTCAAAGGTGATCTCGTAGACATCGCTGTCGGGCGCTGCGCCGGTCTCGGCGAGCGGAAATGCCGCGCTGTCGCGCGGAATGCGGGTGACTGTGGCAGGCTTGCCGTCCAACCGCACATTGCCGATTGCCGACGCACTGTGCAGGCGCACCGTGACCGTCCGCGCGGTGTAATCCGTGGTAAAGTCGCCCGTTGCCGCGCCGATCGTCAGGCTGCCGCCGCCTGCCGCAGCCGTCTGCGTCACCGTCGTTTTGCGCAGCTTACCGGACTGATAATCCAGCGTTTCGCCGTCGTCCTCATAGAGCGTATAGCTGCCGTCGCCGCCGGTGAAGACATTGAGCGAGAGCGCCGCAAAGTCTGCCGCCGTGATGGGCGAGACCGCCTTGACGGCAGGCAGGATCGCACCGGTTCTGACAAAGAGCGGCGTTGTTTCAATGCCGTTTGTCACGCGATAGGTGCCCGCCTCGGGATAGTATTTGCCGGTGAACAGATCGGTAAAACCGCCCGCGGGAATATAGACATCGCGCGCAGTCTCGCCCTTGTCGGTCACATGCTCGTACACGAGGCGGCAGACCGCGCCGCCCGACTTGTCATAGTATTCGACGCGGAAACTGTAGGTTTTGCCCGCGTGCAGCACGCGATCGGTGTTGACATACGAGACCATCCAGTCCGCCTTCCAGCCGTCGGCAAACAGCTCGCCGTCCACATAGAGGCGCGCACCGTCGTCCGCGACGATGCCGATCCAGCAGTCCTCGGCGGGGGTGATCTGCCCCGTGTAGACCGCGGAGAAGTTGTCCGTGTTCACCAACGCATGCGGCGAGCCGCTGCCGAACTCAAAGTCGATGTCGGCACAGTGTTCGCTGTAGGCTGCCTCGCCGGATGCGGTCGTGTTGTTGTAATACTGCGCCGTGACGCCGTTTGCAAACCATGCGGCGGGCACGACCTCGTCGCCCTCGCCGTAGGCGCTCCACAGCGGTGCGACCAGGAGATCGCTCCCCAGCAGGTATTCGGTGTTGTCCTTCGCCGCGGGTTCGTCATAGTAAAAGTCGAGGCGGCGCGTCAGCGGCAGACCGGTCTCATACGCCTCGTGCCCGAGCGTGTAGAAAAGGGGCAGCAGGTTGTAGCGCAGGTTCATGTAATTGCGGACGATGGTCTGCGTCGCCGCCGTATACTGACTGTTGCAGGGCAGCTTGTTGTATTCCGCGCCCGAGGTCATGGTGGAGTGAATGCGGAAGACAGGCGACAGCGCACCGTACTGCATCCAGCGCGTGTACATTTCGTTTGACTGCTGCCTTGCGCGCTTGAAGCCGCCGAGGTCGGAGGAAATGTAGGGCGACGAACCGACCGCCGTCATATCCACCATGTTGGTCAGCTCCTCGCGCAGCTGGAGCGCTTCGCTGGTGATGTCGCCCGTCCACTGGATGCCGTAGCGGTGCCCGATGACCGACGGGTCGCTCTCGATCGTGCCGTTTCTGTCCCAGTCGGCATTGACCATGAGAAAAATGCGGTCATTCCCCGCATAGTCGGTCAGAATGTCGCTGTAGATCACCTTGCCGAGCGTCGAGGGCGTGATCTCGGAATAGGGGGATTTCAGCGCGTACTTCCAGTTGCGGTCGTACCACCAGCCGTCCAGCCCCATGGCGAGAATCTTCTGCAGGTTTTCGGTGTGCCATTTCAGCTCGGTCGGCGAGAGCGCCGAATTCGAGCTCTGGTGCGTGTGATCGTTGAAGATCGTCAGCACGCCGGATTTGTGCGCATCCGCGAGGAAGCCCGGCATGTCCGGGAAGTTGTTCGTCGCGATGTCATAGCCCGTACCGTCCTCCGCCGCGCGCCACTTGGTGTCGATGACAAGCACGTCGAGCGGGAAGCCGTTGGCACGGTAGTTTGCAATAACGTTCTTATAGTCGGCGGCGGTCCAGTCCTGATAGCGGCTGTACCACGAGCCGAAGGTCTTGATGCCCGAGATCGGCACGCGCCCGGTGAGCGTGACAAAATCGGTGCGGAGGCTGACGGCGTCGCCGCCGGTCAGCACCAGGTAAATATCGGTCGCATCCCGCCGCACAAAGCCGCTTGCGGCATCGGTTGAGCCGACATACGCCGCGCCCTTTGCCGCGGGAATGATGCGCGGGTAGTCCGCAAGGGCATAGACCGCGGGCGTATCGCCGGGATCGGGCAGCGCACTGTAGAATCCATGCGTCGGCACGTGCGCACCGTCACTTTCGATGTAGCCGCAGACCGTGCAGACCTTGTTGCGGAAGCTGTGCGCGCGGCAGCCGGTGCAGAGCGGCGCGCCGTCCTCGTCAACGACCTTGCCCGTAAAATCGGCAAGCAGCGCCGCATCGAGCGTTTCCAGCGTCGCGCGGTTCACGACCAGCGTACCGCCGCCCGTGACGGCGGAAAACATGCCGCCGTACCACAATGCGGTGGCATCCGCTGCGATGTTCAGCACGGGCGCGGGATAGGATGCGTCCGTCGCGGCAAAGGTCACACCTTCGCCGAAGGCAACGACAGCACCCCCGGTTGCCTTGATCGTGGCGGGAGTTGCGCCGCTTGACAGAAGAATCACCTTGTCAAAGGTGGTGTCGCTCTGCAGCGTGAGGGTCAGCCCCTCGCGGATGGACAGCGTGCCGGTGCGGTCGTCGAGTGCCGCTGCCGCATCGGTATAGCGATAATCCGTGCCGTCCGGCGCGACAGCGGTGATGTACAGCGGGCTCGACTGCTTCGGGAAGGTGTAGCTGCCGCCCATATAGCCGCGCCCGGAGAAAACGATCGTGCCGCCCTTGGCGCCGAGCACCTTTGCCGTGGCGCCCCAGCCCTGCTTGGCAGTCGCGGGCGTCGAGCCGTCCGACAGGCTGTTGCCGCCCGGATAATCGTAATAGACGAGGTTTGCCGAGGAGGCGGCAGGCGGCGTCAGCCCCGCCTTGTCCACGGAAAAGGAGTAGCGCCAGAGGACATTGCCGCGCTTATCCGTCACCGTCACGGCGTCCGCCGTGAGCGCTTTGCCTTTTGCCAGCGTGACGACATAGCGGTCGGTCTCGGCGATCAGGTTGCCGCCCTCCGTGCGCGTCGCCGCAGCGACGCCGGAAAAATCGGCGCGTCCGGCGGCGATCAGCGTGGCGCGGTCCTCAAAGCCGGAGGCATCCTTTGCCTCCACACGGATGACCGTGTCGGAGAGCAGCTGCACGCGCACGTCGTCGCCGACGAGCGTCACGACCGACGCATCCGCGCCGCAGACCGGCAGCAGAAAAAGCAGCGCCGCGATGAGACCGAGTGCCGTGATTTGTAAAGATTGTTTCAAAGCGATTCCCCCGTTCGGACAAAATTTGGCTGTTCTGTCTTTATTATGCACCCCGCAAGCGCGCTTTGCAATCATACCGATTTTGATATTTCTAAAAATAATTTGGGCGATTTTCGGTCTCTATTTGGTTTTTTCTCAAAAATATTGAAAACTTTGTATTGACAAGTCGAATAAATGTCGGTATGCTGTATTGCAGACGGATTTTTTCCGGCAGAGGGGGCGACAGCATGGCGCAATATGAGCATTATCGAGACGGGCAGGAATATTTTTCGATCGGCAAAAATGTCAGCTTCGGGCACTTTCACCGCGCGATCGAGCTGGTCTATTGCCTGCATGTGCCGAAGCCTGTGACGCTGGACAATACGGATATGCTCGTCCGCGAAGGCGAGCTTTTGGTCGTGCCGCCCTTCTGCACACATATTTTCCCGCGCGTGGAAGCGCATCTTTCGATCTGCTGCGTCCTGCCGGTCGGCTTCACCGATCTGTATGAGAGCAGCAGCGGCGGCAAGACACTGCTGCCGCAGATCCTCAAGGGTGACGCCGCAGCGTCGATCGCGCATATGATGCGCGGACTGGAACACGAGGAGCAGCCCCTGGTGCGCCGCGGGATCTATACCTGCATCATCGGCATGCTGCAAAAATATGCGAAGTCAGTGGACAAATCCCGCGTGGAAAGCGGCTTTCATCTGCGCGTGCTCTCCTACATTGAGGAGCACTATGCCGAGGACATCACCGCCGAATCCACCGCCGACATGCTCGGCTACAACAAGTATTATTTTTCCACGCTGTTCAACCGCGGGCTGTCGGTGCGGTTCCGCGACTATCTCAACATGGTGCGCATCAACAAGTCACTGCCCCTACTCCGCACGCACTCGGTGAGTGAGACCGCGCGCCTCGTCGGCTACCACAGCGAGCAGTCCTATTTTTCCAACTTCAAAAAGGTCACGGGGCAGACCCCGCGCGCCTATCTCCTGCGCACCAAAGGCAAGCGATAAGGTCGGCGGGTGACAGACGGTGTCCTATCCTGCAACACAAAAAGCTGCCTGTCGGCAGCTTTTTTGTGTTGCAGGATTCAGAAAATACGGGCAAGCAGACTGGTGACGTCCTCTGTCGTGATCTTACCGTCGGCGTTCAGATCGCCGTCGGCAAGGTATGTGCCGCGCAGCGCGGCGCGCGCCGCCAGCAGAACATCGCGCAGCGTGACCGCGCCGTCGCCGTCAAGATCACCGGACGCCGCCGTCTCCCAGATGAGCGTATGCGCCGCGTCCATCGACGCGGTGAAGGTCACTGCATACACCGTGCCGTCGGGTGCCGCCCCGGTCTCGGCAAGCGGAGCCGCAGCGGAATCCTTCCCGATCCTCGCTGCATTGACCGCCTTACCGTCGAGTTTGACATTCTCGATCGCCCTTTCGCTGTGGATGCGGAAGGTGTACGTCCGCACCGTGTAATCCGTCTTGAACGCGCCCTCCGCCTTGGCGATGGCAAGGCTGCCCTGCGCGCCGTTCTCGGTATGCGTAAACAACGTCTTCCGCACATCGCCCGCCTTGTAATCGACGGTCTCGCCGTCGTCCTCATAGAGCGTGTAGCTGCCGTCGCCGCCGTCAAAGACATTCAGCGACAGCGCCGGGAAGTCCGCCGACGTGATCGGCGAGACGACTCTGACGGCTGGCAGCACCGCGCCGTCCCTTGCAAAGAGCGGCGTGGTCGCGATGCCGTTGTACACGCGCACCGTGCTGCCGCCTGCGTAATGCACGCCCGTAAACACGTCCGTCCAACCGCCCGCAGGCAGATAAACGTCGCGCGCGGACATGTTCTTCTCGGACGGCAGTTCATAGAGCAGATAGCAGGACGCCGTACCCGTGCTGTCGTAATACTCGACGCGGATGTCATAGGTCACACCCGCGCGCAGCAGCGTGTCGGTGTTGATGTGCGACACAAGCCAGTTCGACTTCCACGCATCCACAAAAAGCTCGCCGTTGATGTAAACGCGCATGCCGTCGTCGGCAGCGCCGCCGAGATAGCAGTCAAACGCGGGCGTGATCTTGCCCGCATAGATACCGGCAAACAGATCGGCGCGCACGGCGGCGTCCGGCGAACCCGACCGCCAGTTGAACTCGATGTTCGGCACGGTCGTGGTATAAACCGGCTTTGACCAGTCGGCGCGGCTGTTGTAATAAGTTGCCGTCAGCCCCGCCTCGCCGAACCAGGACGCAGGCACGATGCCGTCGCCCTCGCCGTAGGCGCTCCAGAGCGGTGCAACCAGCAGATCGCGCCCCAGCAGATATTCGGTATTGTCCTTCGCCGCTTCACTGTTGTCGTAGAAATCGGCGCGGCGCGTGATCGGCATGCCGATCTCATACGCCTCGTGTCCGAGCGTGTAAAAGAGCGGCAGCAGATTGTAGCGCAGGTTCATGTATTTCTTCACGATCGCCTGCGTCGCCTCGCTGTAGGTATAGGGCAGCTTGTCGTACTTCGCCCCGCCCGACTCCATTGTGGAATGGATGCGGAAGATGGGCGACAGCGCGCCGTACTGCATCCAGCGCGTGTACATTTCCTCACTCTGTGCCTTGGCGCGCTTGAAGCCGCCGAGGTCGGAGGACAGGTAGGGCGACGCGCCCGCCGTGGTCTTGGACACCATGTTTTCGACCTCGCGGCGCAGCTGCATTGCCTCACTGGTGATATCGCCCGTCCACTGGACGCCATAGCGATGCCCGATGACCGAGGGCGCATTTTCCACATAGCCGTGGCGCACCCAGTCCGCATTGCTGAGCAGGAAGAGACGCTTGGTCGATGTATAGCTTGCCAGAATATCGTTGTACAGCACCTCACCGAAAGTGGTGAACGTGATCGAATCTTCGTAGGGCGAATGCAGCGTATAGCCCCAGTTGCGGTCGTACCACCAGCCGTCCACACCGAGCTTCAGGATGTTTGTCAGATTCTCGGTGTGATATTGCAGCTCCGCCGGGTCAAGCGCCTGCTTGTCGGTCTTGTGCGTGTGATCGTTGAACAGGATCATCACCCCGTTCTTATGCGCCCAATCGACAAAGCCCTCCATATCCGGGAAATTCTTTGTATCGATGGCATAGCCCGTGCCGTCCTTGCCCGCGCGCCACTTGGTGTCGATGACGAGGATGTCGAGCGGGAAGCCGTTTGCACGATAGTTTTCCACGACCGCCTTGTAGTCGGCGTCCGTCCAGTTCTGATAGCGGCTGTACCACGAGCCGAAGGTCTTGATGTCCGAGATCGGCGTGCGCCCGGTGACCTCGGCAAAGCGCGTGCGCAGCGTCTCGGCATTGCCGTTTGCAAACATCACATAAACGTCGGTCGCGTCATAGCGCTCCCAGCCGCTGTAGGCGTCGGTCGAACCGACGTATGCAGCCCCCTTCTCTGCCGGGATGATGCGCGGGTAGTCCATGAGCGCATAGACCTCGGGCGTGTCGCCGGGATCGGGCAGATCGTGATAGAAGCCCGCCGTGCGCACCTCCTGCGTCGCGGTCTTCGACACGGTCCAGACGAGCTTGCCGTCCGCATTGAAGATCTCGACCGCATCCGCATGGTAGCCGCGGTCGGTATAGAGCCGCACCGTATAGGTCGCGGTCTCGGCGACGAGACAGTTCCCCTCGGTGCGCGTCTTTGCCGCAACGCCGGTGAAATCGCCGCGCCCGGCGGCGATCAGACTGACGCGATCCTCAAAGCCGTGATCGCCCTTCTGTTCCACGCGGATCACCGCATCGGACAGCAGCATCACGCGCGTCGTATCGCTCTCCAGCGTGGCGATGCGCGTCTCTGCCGCCGAGAGTGACACCGCAAGCAGCATGCAAAGCAGCACGCAGAAAAGCGCCGCCCATCGGTTGACGAAGTGCTTCATCGTGTCCACCTTCCTTTTCGGGTACAGTTGTATTTTTGTGATACAGAGCGATTATACACCTTGCTTTGCAAAATTTGCAGCATTTTCACGAAAAATGTTTGCTTTTCATGAATGCAATATGCGAAAAACGCACAAAAGCAGGCGGCACATGCCGCCTGCTTTCTCTGTTTCATCCGTTTCGCATCAGCGGACGAGGCTGACGGCGCGCAGAATCTGCACGACATCGGCAAGCGTCAGCGTGCCGTCGCCGTCCATATCCGCCGCGGGCATCCGATCCGCAGACGTGCCGCCGAGGATGGCGCACAGCGCATGCAGCGCATCCAGAACCGTTACGGTGCCGTCGCCGTTTGCATCGCCGAGCACTGTGTCAATCGACGACCAGGTCAGCGTATGTGCCGACGCAAGAGGCGCGTCAAAGGTGATCTCGTACACGTCGCTGTCGGGCGCCGCGCCGGTCTCGGCAAACGGCAGGGCGGACGCACGCTTCGCGATCTTCGTCACGCTGACGGTCTTGCCGTCCAGCGCAGCTTTGGCAACCGGCTTTGTGCCGTGCACGCGGATCGTGTAGGTGCGGCTGGTGTAATCGGTGGTGAAATCCCCCGTCGCCGCCGCGATGTCCAGCGTGCCGCCGGTGGCGTTTGCGGTGTGGGTGAAGGCGGTCTCGCGCACCTTGCCGCTCTGATAGCGCAGGGTGTCGCCGTCGTCCTCATAGAGCGTGTAGCTGCCGTCGCCGCCTGCAAACACGTTCAGCGACAGCGCCTTGAAATCCGCGCCGGTCATCGGCGAGACGACCTTGATTGCGGGGAGAACAGCACCGACTCTCGCGAAAACGGGCGAGGTCTCAATCCCGTTGTAAACGCGGTATGTGCCCGCCTTGTCATAGAGCTTGCCGGTGAAGAGGTCGATCCAGCCGCCCTCGGGGATATAGACATCGCGCGCGGTCACGCCCTTGTCGGTCACATGCGCGTAGACCATGCTGCAAACCGCACCGCCCGAGCCCTCATGGAAGGCAAACTTCAGCGTGTAGGTCTTGCCGGCTTTGAGCAGGTTGCTCATATCCATATAGGAGACGAGCCAGCCGCCCGTCCACTTGTTGACAACCAGCTTGCCGTCCACCCAAAGGCGCATGCCGTCGTCCACGACGCCGCCGATGTAGCAGTCCTCGGCGGGCGTGAACTTGCCCTCGAAGACCGCAGAGAAGTTGTCCGCGTTCACACCGGACGCAGGCGCATCGTCGCCCCAGTCAAAGTCGATGTTGCTGACCTTTGCCGTTGCGACAGGGGAGCCGGACATGACGCCGACGCTCGACATGGTAGTCGTATTGTAGTAGGAAACCGTCAGCCCCTCCGGGAACCACGACGCGGGAACCACGTCGTCACCCTCGCCGTAAGCCGTCCAGAGCGGTGCGACCAGAAGGCTGTCGCCCAGCAGGTATTCGGTGTTGTCCGCCGCCTCGGGCGTGTCATAGTAGAAATCGAGGCGGCGCGTGATCGGCAGCCCGGTCTCATACGCCTCGTGCCCGAGTGTGTAGAACAGAGGCAGGAGGTTGTAGCGCATGTTCATATAGTTCCGGACGATGGTCTGCGTTGCCGCAGTATACCGACTGCTGTAAGGCAGCTTGTTGATCTCCTTGGAATAGTCGGAGGAAGAGTGGATGCGGAAGATGGGCGACAGTGCGCCGTACTGCATCCAGCGGGTGTACATCGCATTCGACTGCTGCGTGGCGCGCATGAAGCCGCCGAGGTCGGAGGACATGTAGGGCGATGCGCCCGCCGCGGTCATCGAGACCATGTTGGTCAGCTCACGGCGGAGCTGCAACGCCTCACTGGTGATATCGCCCGACCACTGAATGCCGTAGCGATGTCCGATGATCGAGGGGCGATAGTTGATCTTACCGTTTTTCACCCACTCGGCGTTTGCCATGAGGAAGACGCGCTTGTCGCCTGCATAGTCTTTCAGAATGTCGTTGTACACGACCTTGCCGAAGGTGGACGCCACAATGCCCTGATAGGGTGAATTGAAGTTGTAGCTCCAGTTGCGGTCATACCACCAGCCGTCCAGCCCCAGCTTCAGAATGTTTTGCAGGTTCTCGGTGAAGAACTTCAGCTCCACGGGGTCGAGCGCCTGCCGGTTTGTCTTGTGCACATGGTCGTTGAAGATGGTCAGCACACCCGCCGCCTTCGCCTTGGCAAGAAAGCCCTGTATGTCCGGGAAGGAGGTCGTGTTCAGGTCATAGCCCGTGCCGTCCTTGCTTGCACGCCAGTTTGTGTCGATGGTCAGCACGTCCAGCGGGAAGCCGTTCTTGCGATAGTTCTCGATCACGGCAAGGTATTCTTTGTCCGACCAGTCCTGATAGCGGCTGTACCACGAGCCGAAGGTCTTGATGTTCGAGACCGGCGCACGCCCGGTGAGCGCGACGATGTCGCTGCGCAGCTGCATCGCCGAGGAATCGGTGAGGAACAGGTACACGTCCTTGTACTGGTTGTAGGTGAGCGTCAGCTCCCAACCGCTGTAGTCGTCGGTCGAGCCGGCGTATGCCGCGCCCTTCGCCGCCGGGATCACGCGCGGCGCATCCGCCAGCGCAAACACGGCGGGCGTGTCGCTCGGGTCGGGGAGCTTGGTGTAGAACCCGTGGATCGGCACGGTGTCGTCATTGTCATAGGAATACTTCCACACGAGCTTGCCGTCACGGTCGGTCACCTCAACCGCGTCGGATGCCAGCGTGGCGCGATTCTTGTACAGCTTGACCGTGTAGTTTGCGGTCTTCGCCGTAATAGCGGCGCTCGTCTCGCTGACCGTCGCCTCGACGCCGGAAAAATCGTCTCTGCCGACGGCAACCAGCGAAATGCGGTCTTCAAAGCCGCCGTTCACCTTCTCCTCCACGCGGATCACCGTGTCGGACAGCAGTTCGACGCGAACCGAGCCGTTTGACATCGTGACAACACCCGTCTGCACGGCGGAGGCGGTCACTGCCCCTGCCAGGACAAGCAGGCAGAGCAGCGCGGGTATGAAAAACTTACGAAGATGTTTCAAGTTCTTCCCTCTCTTTTTGTAAAAGATTTATAAAATGACGCTGTTTCTCTGTTTACCATTATGCCGCGGATTTGCTGCTTTTGCAATCGAATTTCATTCGTTTTTGCTCAAAAACATTTGGATTTTCCGCTTTCCGGGCGCAAAAATTCAAATGTTTTTGTATTTCTTTTGTACACGCAAAACAAGAGGGCGCTGCCGCGCCCTCCGATACGGGTCTTCAACCTCTGCGATCCATCGCCACATTGACGACGGGAATCCCCTTTTCATATGCGTAGTCCACCGTCTGCTTCGTGCCGCCGCTCGGCGACGTCAGATAGCAGATGCACGCGGCGGACGCATCCACCAGCGCGCGGTTACGCTTCTGCATGCAGCCGGGATAATAGCTGTCGCTGACGTAAATGACCTCATCGGCGCGCGACAGAATGTTCTCGTACACGCGGCGGCTGTAGTCGCTCCACTTCGCGGTCTGATCGCGGCAGGGGAGCATCAGCACGAGCTTCACGTCATAGCCCTGCTGCTTGAGCGAGCAGATGTAGGTCGCGGCGAAGGTGTCAAATCCCAGCGCCCCGCCGCAGGCAAAATAGCGGAAGCCGTTCTCCATCAGCACACGGACCATCGGCTCTACGTTGCGCACAAGCTGCTCGTAGGTCATCGCCGAAATGTCCCTGTGACCGGTGAAACAGCAGGTGTTACGCTTTTCTCTCATCCAGCAGCCGCTTCACTTTCAGCACGGCGAGCTGCGTCTTCGCGTCGGGGATCTCGCCGCGCATGACCATCTCGCAGAGCGTGTCAATATGGATCTTTTCCACGGTCAGAAACTCGTCCTCGTCCAGATGCTGCCCGTCGTCCTCGGTGTGCAGCTCCTCGGCGAGATACATCTCGATCACCTCGTCCACAAATGCCGGCGTGGTGTAAAGCGGTCCGAGATCGGTATATTTGCCGGCACGGTAGCCGGTCTCCTCATAGAGCTCACGCTTTGCCGCATCCAGCCGATCCTCCGCCTTGGAATCCAGCTTGCCCGCCGGGATCTCAAGCAGGACGCGCGCGTGCGGATAGCGGAACTGCCGCTCCACAAGCACACTGCCGTCCGGGAACAGCGGGAGCACGCAGACCGCGCCGACATGACGGATGACCTCGCGGATCGTCTCGTGCCCGTTCGGCAGGCGAACGGTGTCGCGGTACAGGTGCACGACTCTGCCGTCATAGAGCAGCGTCGAGGTCAAGGTCTCCTCGGTGAGCTGCGCCGCCGTATATGCCTTGTCGCTCATCGGTTCTTTTCCCCGTCGATCTTGGCATGCAGCGCGGCGATGATGAGATCGGCGCACTGATCGGGCGTGAAATGATCGGTGGAAAGGCAGAGGTCATAGTTGCCGGGATGTCCCCAGACCTTGCCCGTGTGGTACATATGATAGTCGGCGCGGTATTTGTTCACGCGATCCACCTTTTCATACGCCGCCTTCAGCTTGATGGCGTGATCCGCCGCCTCGCGCGCGGCGCATCTGCCGTAGGAGCCGCTGATGAACACGCGGAGCAGCCCCGGAAAGTCGGTGAGGACCGAGTCTGCGCAGCGCCCGATGATGACACAGGAGGACTGCTCCGCAAGGCTGCGGATGACCTTCACCTGATAGTTGTACAGATTCTCGTTTGAGGTAAAATCCGCGCTCTCGGGCGGAATGACCTCGCCGCCGTAGGACTTGCGGGACACCTTGAACAAGAGCGTCTTTTTCAGCTTTTCATCCGCGCGGGCAAACAACTCCTCGCTGATGCCGCTGTCGTCCGACGCCAGACGCAGCAGCTTGCTGTCGTAATACTCAACGCCGAGCTTCTTTGCCAGCGTTCTGCCCACTTCAACACCGCCGCTGCCGCAGCTTCTGCCGAGCGTGACTACAAAATGTTCCATGATGAGACCCACCTCTCAAGTGAATTTTGCTTTCGTCTTCATTTTATCACATTGCGGTCGGCATTGCAAGCATCGACACGGATTTTTTCCGAGAATTACCGTTCCCTTTCCCGGCGCAGATCCAGATCCAGCACGAGTGCGCCGCCGAGCGCAAGCACCGATGCAATATACGCGCTGCGCAGCAGTTCATATGCATTGCTCTGCCGCAGCGCGTCGCCCGTGCCGTCGCCGGCATAGAGCGCCACGCCGAGCAGATAGAGACAGTTGAGTGTGAGGCATATGTAAAGCAGCCGCGCAGCGGCGGGCACAAGCGCGGGCGGACGGTTTGGTCTTTGCATACAGATTTCTCCTTTTGTATCGTTTTGCAGCATTTTTGAATCAAAAGATGAAAATAAAATAACAAGTCACATATTTGTCTCTATTGTAACATAAAAATTCCCGCGATGTTAAATGCGGAAATTCAGGCGATTTTTGCGTTTTATTAAACAATATGTATAAATATGTCGAAATTGCAAAAACAGAGATGAAATTTGCTTGGAATTTTCGCGTAAATTTGTATTTAATTCCATATATTAGCATGATAAATGGAACGCTTTCCCACGCTGCAATGCTGCTTGCCGAAAAACAAACCTGCTTTCGGGGCAGGATCGCAGCGATTTTGTTCGGTTTCTCCGAAAAAAGCGACACGGATTTGTGCAGACAGTCGAAATTTCCGCCGCTTGCCGCATGGCGAAAATGCTGTACAATGGTTGCACATCGAAAAGCGTCAAGGAGTGATAGAATTGACATCGGAAATAGCATCGGCCGACTTGCTTGCCAAAGCGACAGTAGCCGGCCCTGAAGTCGAAATCGCGTATCAACTGTTTCACACAACCGCAGGCTACGGACTGTCCGCATGGATCATCGGCGACCCCGCCGACAAGGTCCGCATCGAGCAACTGACCGAGGACCCCGCAGCCGCAAAACGGATCTTCTCGCTGCTGTCGGAGAACATGGTGTTTCCGTACAACATATACGAAGTCCTCGATGATCTGCTTGCCGTCGATCCCTTGACCTGCCCGCAGGCGGTTTGCATGTTTTCCTCCGGCGCGTCTTATTCTGCGCCTTTTTGATTTTGTTAAAGAAA
>ENA-UOJC01001028-UOJC01001028.1-human-gut-metagenome-genome-assembly--contig:-C104-NODE-1028-length-42099-cov-14.949838_pt1 | contig 42099 bp, 32 predicted proteins | sample MGYA00242339_ERZ723886 | MGnify/ENA metagenome assembly ERZ723886 | reverse complement strand
TCTTGAAGATGTTGGTGGGAGAGCCCTTCAGGCCGATGGTGGTGGCATCGATCAGCTTGTGATCCTTCAGCTTCTCATAGTCGAAGACCTCCAGGGGCTTCTCATAGGTGGCATAGATGCCGCCGATGCTCATGTAGCGGGGCTCGTTCAGCTCCTTGATGCAGGTGACCAGGCAGGGGGTCTGGGTCTTGATGGTCATGTAGCCGTCTTCCAGCATACGCTTGACGGTGATGGTGTCGCCGTCCTTCTGGATGTCGGCGGCGTAGGTGATCTGGGGCAGGCCCAGCTTCTCGGCGATCTGGGGGCCCACCTGGGCGGTATCGCCGTCGATGGCCTGACGGCCGCACATGACGATGTCGTCCTTCTCCACGCCGATGGTGTCGATGGCGGCGGCCAGGATCTGGGAGGTGGCGTAGGTATCGGAGCCGCCGAACTCACGGCCGGAGACCAGAACGGCGTCGTCGGCGCCCATGGCCATCAGCTCACGCAGCATGCCGGCGGCGGGAGGGGGGCCCATGGTGACCACGGTGACCTTGCAGCCGGTGGCGTCCTTCAGCTTCAGGGCGGCCTCAACGGCGTTCATATCGTCGGGGTTGGTGATGGTCTGCATGGACGCGCGGTTCAGGGTGCCGTCGGGATTGACGGCCACCTTGCCGGAGGTATCGGGGACCTGCTTGACACAAACAATGATCTTCATAATCGTCTTTTCCTCCTCTTACAGACCCATGTTGGCGGAGATAACGATGCGCTGGACCTCGGAAGTGCCCTCGTAAATCTCGGTGATCTTGGCGTCGCGCATCATGCGCTCCATGGGATAGTCCTTGGTGTAGCCGTAGCCGCCGAACATCTGCAGCGCCTTGGTGGTGGTCTTCATGGCGTGCTCGGAGCAGAACAGCTTGGCCATGGCGGCCTCCTTGGTGTAGCGGACACCCTGGCCCTTCATGACGGCGGCCTGATAGGTCAGCAGACGGCCGGCCTCGCAGCCCAGCTCCATGTCGGCGAAGGTGAACTGGGTGTTCTGGAACTTGCTGATGGGCTTGCCGAACTGGACACGGCCCTTGGTGTACTCCTTGGCCTCGGCCAGGGCGCCCTCGGCGATGCCCAGGGCCTGGGCGGCGATGCCGATACGGCCGCCATCCAGGGTCTGCATGGCGATGGAGAAGCCCTTGCCCTCGCGGCCCAGCAGGTTCTCCTTGGGAACGATGCAGTCGGTGAACACGATCTCAGCGGTGGGGGAGCCGTGCAGGCCCATCTTCACCTCGTGCTTGCCCACGGAGAAGCCGGGGAAGCTGCTCTCCACGATGAAGGCGGAGATGCCCTTGGTGCCCTTGGACTTGTCGGTCATGGCAAAGACCACGAACACGTCGGCAACATAGCCGTTGGTGATGAAGATTTTGGAGCCGTTCATCACATAGTGATCGCCCTCCAGCTTGGCCTCGGTCTGGCCCTTGGAGGCATCGGAACCGGCGTTGGGCTCGGTCAGGCAGAACGCGCCCACCTTGTGGCCGGTGGTCAGCATGGGCAGATACTTCTTCTTCTGCTCCTCGGTGCCGTGGGTCAGGATGGGATCGCAGCACAGGCCGTTGTGGGTGGCCACGATATCGCCGGTGGAGGCGCATGCCTTGGACAGCTCCTCAATGCAGATGGCGGAGGCCAGGGGGTCGGCGCCGCAGCCGCCATACTCCTTGGGCACGCACATGCCCATGACGCCCAGGTCGAACAGCTTCTCGATGTTCTCCCGGGGGTACAGGGTCTTTTCGTCGGTCTCGGCAGCGATGGGCTTCACTTCGTTTTCGGTGAAGTCCGCCATCATCTTCCGGATCAGCTGGTGCTCACGGCTCAAATTGAAATCCATGATGTTTTCTCCTTATATCAAAATTTGGAAACGCAAGTTGATTGGGCGCGGGCGGACGGATACTATCCGCCCCTACAAAATCCGTTTTGCACGAATTCATTTCGGGCAAAACTCCTCTGCCCGCCGCAGCGACACGTTCGCCGTGCGAACGTGAGGGGGGTCAGCGGAGCCGAACCAACGGTTCGGCGTAGCGTCTAGGGGGGACACAGTCCCCCTTAGACAATTCCCGCGATATCCTTGGCAAGCTGCTTCTTGCCCTGGATGTTGCCCTGGCGGGCGATCATGATGCGCTGGGCCTGGGGAGAGCCGGCGCCGTGCATGGACTCGGTGCGGTAGCCGACGGCGGCGGCGCCCAGGCACAAATTCTCGATGAAGCGCATGATCCGCTGGCGGTTTTCGGTGCTGACGCCCTCCCGGGCAACGAAGAACTTGTTGCAGATGTCACCGATGGTCTCGCCGTTGCGGCCCACCACGGTGTCGCTGTTGAAATCCTTCTGAGAGGGCATGGTGACCATCAGGCCGCCGGCGATGTCCTCCGCCAGGCGGACGATCTCGTAGGGGAAGCGGGTGACGTTCTGCTTGCAGACGTTGGCCAGCAGCAGGTCGATCTGATAGTTGCCCGCCTTGGTCTTGAAGCCCTGGGCGGAGCAGGCGATGCCGCAGCAGAACAGCGTCTCGTTCAGGTGGGTCATCTCGATCAGCTTGTCCTTGACAGCGCTGGCTTTCTCCACGCCGTTGTACTCGGCGGCCAGGGCGGCGGCGCCGATCAGGGTGTCGCCCACGCCCACCTTGCAGCCGCCGTAGGACTGGCGGTGATAGCCGGCGAAGCGCTCCACCATCATGCCGGCGAACTCATACTCGCCGTTGAGGAAGATGTACTCGTTGGGGATGAACACGTGGTCCAGCACCACCAGGGCCTCCTGGCCGCCGAACTTCGCGTTGCCCACGTCGATGGACGCGTCCTCCTCCAGCTTCCGGGTATCGCAGCTCTGACGGCCGTAGATCATGTACATGCCCTCGGCGTCTGTCGGGCAGGCGAAGCTCACCGCCCAGTCCTTGTCCGCCTCGCCCATGGAGATGGTGGGCATGAAGATGTGCCAGTGGGAGTTGATGGAGCCGGTCTGGTGGCACTTGGCGCCGCAGACCACGATGCCGTCGGGGCGGCGCTCCACAACGTGGACGTACATGTCGGGGTCGGCCTGGTCATGGGGGGCCTTGGAGCGGTCGCCCTTGGGGTCGGTCATGGCGCCGTCCACGGTCAGGTCGTTGTCCTGAACATAGGTCAGGAACTTCTTGAAGTTCTCGTGATAGTGGGTGCCGTACTTCTCGTCGATCTCATAGGTGGTGGAGAAGACGGAGTTAAAGGCGTCCATGCCCACGCAGCGCTGGAAGCAGGAAGCGGTCTTCTGGCCCAGCAGACGCTGCATCTTCACCTTGTTCATCAGGTCCTCGGTGGACTGATGCAGGTGGGTGAAGCGGTTGATGGTGTGACCGGTGAGGCTGGACTTCACGGTCATCAGCTCAGCGTACTGGGGGTCCTGAGCCAGAGCGTAGGTCATGGCCACGCAGTTGATGGAGGGGCGGATCATGGGGTGGTCCACCCAGTTCTCGATCTTCTCGCCGAACATGTATACCCGGGTGTTCAGCTTGCGCAGGCTCTCAATGTATTCCTGTGCGGTCATCAGTGCCATTTTGTTTTCCTCCTAAAAATATTGGGGGTCCGCCGCGTCAGTCGTTGGCAAGGCCCATCAGCTCGTCACGGAAGATGCGCTCGTCCATGAGCTTCAGGTCCTCGGCGATCTTCGGCATGAACTCCATCTGATCCAGGATCTGGGTCTGAAGGTCGATGCCGGGGGCAATCTCGATCAGTGTCACGCCCTCGGGCCGCAGCTCAAACACGGCGCGCTCGGTGACGTACAGAACAGGCTGGTGCACCTTGTTGGCGTAGACGCCGGAGAAGGTGATGTGCTCCACCTGGTTGACGAACTTCTTCTTGGCGCCCTCCTGGACGATGACCAGCTTGCCGTCGCGGCACTCGGTCTTCAGGCCCTTGGCGGTGAAGGTGCCGCAGTAGACCACCTTCTTGGCGTTCTGGGTGATGTCGATGAAGCCGCCGGCGCCGGCCAGACGGGTGCCGAATTTGGAGACGTTCAGGTCGCCGTTGGGCGCGGTCTCCGCAAGGCCCAGGAAGGCCACGTCCAGGCCGCCGCCCTGATAGAAGTCGAACTGGACGTTGTGGTCCAGGATGGCCATGGAGTTGGCCGCGCCGCCGAACTGGGTGCCGCCGTAGGGCACGCCGGCGATGGAGCCGGCCTCCACGGTCAGGGTCATCTTGTTGGAGATGCCCTCCTCCGCCGCCACGTTGGCGATCTTCTCCGGCGCGCCGGTGCCCAGGTTGACGATGGCGTCCTGGGGCAGCTCCATGGCGGCCCGGCGGGCCAGAATCTTCTTGGCGTCCAGGGGGATGGAGGGGATGTCGTCCACGGGGATGCGGAATTCGCCGCTGAGGGCGCCGTCATAGGGCATGCCCAGGCACTGGAGGTTATCCTCGATGGAGCCCACCACGATGGCGTCCACATAGATGCCGGGGATCTTCACCAGGCGGGGATCCAGGGTGCCGCCCTGAACGATCTTCTCCACCTGGACGATGACCTTGCCGCCGGAGTTCTTGGTGGCCTGGCACTGGGCGGTGACGTCCAGGGGGCCGATCTCCCGGTGGACGGTGCAGTTGCCGTACTCATCGGCGTAGCTGGCGCGGACCAGGCAGACATCGATGGGGATGGGCTTGTACAAAAGCCGCTCCTCCCCCTCGATGTTGATTAGCTTCACCAGGTCCTCCTTGGTGCACTCGTTCAGCTTGCCGCCGCCGTTGCGGGGGTCCACAAAGGTGTACAGGCCCACGTGGGTGATGGTGCCGATGTTGTGGGCGGCGATGTCGCGGTACATGTGGGTGATGACGCCCTGGGGCAGGTTATAGGCCTCCAGCTTGTTGGCAAGAGCCAGCTCGCCCAGCTTGGCCGCGCGGTCCCAGTGGCCGCCCACCACGCGCTTGCACATGCCCTCGTGGCCGAAGTGGTCGCCGCCGGTGCCGTCCCGGTGGCCCTGGCCCGCCGCGAAGAACAGCGTCAGGTCCCGGGGATGTCCGGTCTCGACGAAGCGCTGTTCCAGGGCCTTGGTCAGCGCCTCGGGGCAGGCGCAGCTGACGAAGCCGCCGGTGGAGACGGTATCGCCGTCCTTGACCATCAGGGCCGCTTCCTCAGCGGTGATGACTCGAACTTTCTTCATGACTGATCCCTCTTTTATATGTAATGTGGGTCCTGAATTCAGAATTGATAATTGACAATTGATAATTGATAATGAATGTGTCTGCCTGCGGCAGACAGGATTGCATTTGCCGCCTTTGGCGGCCTGCATTTTCCACCAATTATCAATTTTTAATTATGAATTATCAATTACTTATTCTGGAAGTGCTTTTCCTTGCGCTTTTCCAGGAAGGCGCCCATGCCCTCCTTCTGGTCGGCGGTGGCGAAGCACATGGCGAACAGCTCGTTCTCCAGGGCGATGCCGTCGTCAATGTCCATCTGCATGCCGCGGTCGATGCAGGCCTTGGAGTATTTCACGGCGATGGGGGCGTTGGCGGTGAAGGACTTGGCCATGGCGATGGCGCCGTTCATCAGCTCCTCGGGGGCGTAGACGGCATTGACCAGGCCGATCTCCTTGGCCTCGGCGGCGCCGATGACCTTGCCGGAGAAGATCAGCTCCTTGGCCTTGGCGATGCCCACACGGCGGGGCAGGCGCTGGGTGCCGGAGAAGCCGGGGGTGATGCCCAGGCCCACCTCGGGCTGGCCGAACTTGGCGCCGCCCTTGCCCTCGGCGTTGGGGCCGGCGGCCAGGATGATGTCACAGCTCATGGCGATCTCGCAGCCGCCGCCCAGGGCGAAGCCGTTCACCGCCGCGATGGTGGGGATCTCCAGCTTCTCGATGCGGCGGAACAGGGCGCTGCCCCGCTGGCCCCACTTGCGGCCGCCGGCCACATCCAGGGGATACTGCTCGCCGATGTCGGCGCCGGCCACGAAGGAGCGGCCCTCGCCGGTGAGGATCATGGCGCCCAGGGTGGCGTCCTTCTCGATCTCGGTGATGACCTGCTCCAGCTCGGAGATCACGGTGGAATTCAACGCGTTCAGCGCTTCGGGACGATTGATGGTGACAATGGCGATATTGTCGTTCTTCTCGTAACGAATGGTCTGATACATGAGATGGTTCCTCCTTTTTCATATTCGGGCCCGTGCCGCCCTTCGCGGCGGTGCCCGACCCTTTGCTGCCATAAAATTATAGCAAATTTTGTGCCAGCTTTTCAAGGGCCACTTCCTGCCATTGGGGCCGTTTTTCTTGTGCAAGCTGCCTGGGTTTTTTTCGTTTTTTTGTGTGTCCTGTGCATGGCCCTGAACGGTTTTTTTGCGGCTATTCATTTTTGAATAGGGTGCGGTCCCCGCCCCTCCGCCCCGGCGGGCGGCGGGCTTTGTACGGAGAGAATAATTTTCACGGCGAATTTCTGTGAAATCCGACTGGTTTTTTTCGTGCCGCCCCTCTTCCTATTCATTCTTGAATATGGTATACTCACAAATGAATAGAAGGCCCGGCTTCCGCCGGCATTTGAAAAGCGGGTGAAAAATTTTGTCACAGTCCACAACATTTTCCGATTTTTTTGGCAAGGACATCAACCTCAAGGGCCTGTTCGATATCATCAGCCCGGAGAACAACCTGGTGCTGGCGGACGATATGATGCTCTCCGACGCCAGCGGCATCATCCTGCGGGTCAGCGAGACCTATGAGAAGAACTTCGGCTTCGCCCACAACTCCATCGTGGGCAGGTCCGCCTTTGACCTGGAGGCCGACGGCACGTTCACCCCCTGCATCACGGCGGAGGTCATCCGCCAGAAGCGGAAGATCACCGCCACCCAGACCATCAACCGCACCTATAAAAACGTGATGACCGTGGGCATCCCCCTGTTTGACGACAACGGGGAGCTGAAATACGCCGTGTGCTTCAACACGGTGTCCATGGAGCAGATCAACGCCATCCAGCAGAATTACCGGCATTTGCAGGACTCCCTGCAGCAGTATTCCGAGGAGATCGCCGAGCTGCGGACCCGGGCCACCTCCACCAGCCTGGTCTTTCGCAGCGCGCCCATGCAGCGGCTGTGGACGCTGATGCAGAACACCGCCAACACCAAGGCCAACATCCTCATCACCGGGGAGACCGGCGTGGGCAAAAGCGCCATCGCCAAGACCATCCACGCCATGAGCAACCGGGCCGACGGCCCCTTTATCGAGGTCAACTGCGCGGTGCTCCACGAAAACCTCATCGAATCGGAGCTGTTCGGCTATGAGAAGGGCGCGTTCACCGGCGCGTCCTCCTCCGGCAAGATCGGCAAGATCGAGCTGGCCAACCACGGCACGCTGTTTCTGGACGAGATCGGCGAGCTGCCGCCCCACATCCAGTCCAAGCTCCTGCAATTGATCCAAGAGAAGACCATCGAGCGGCTGTCCGGCACCAAGAAGATCGAGCTGGATTTCCGCCTGATCGTGGCCACCAACCGCAATCTGGAAGAGGCCGTTCAGCGGGGGCTGTTCCGCTCCGACCTCTTTTACCGGCTGAACGTCATCCGCATCCACATCCCGCCCCTGCGCCAACGGATGGAGGACATTTTCCCCCTGGCCCACCAGTTTCTGGCCCGGTTCTGCGGGGAGTACGGGAAGGAGCTGTCCTTCAGCCCCCGGTTTCTGGCCTTTTTGGAAAAATACGACTGGCCCGGCAATGTGCGCCAGCTGGAAAACCTCGTTGAACGGCTGGCCATCACCGTCCAGGACCCCATCATCGACGTGACCCATCTGCCGGTGGAGTACACCGGCGACGCGGTGCCGCCGCCGGAGCTGCTGGCCCAGAGCGGCACCCTGGCGGAGCGGATGGAGGCCTATGAGGGGCAGATCATCCGGGATTCCTACCGCCGCTGCGGCACCACGGTGGCGGTGGCCCGGGAGCTGGGCATCTCCCAGGCCACCGCGGCCCGGAAGGTGGCCAAATACGTGCCCAGGGGCATGGGAGGTGTGCCGCTGTGAGCCTGGTTTCCCTGAAGACCGAGCTGCGGCAGGAATTAAAGCTGACGCCGCAGCTGCTGCAGTCCATGGAGATTTTGCAGATGAATTCCCAGGAGCTGCTGGAATACCTGGGCCGGGTCACGGAGGAAAACCCCCTGCTGGAGCAGGAGGACGCCCATGACCTGCGCAGCGCCTATGAGGAGCTGCGCCAGAAAGCCAGCTGGATCGACGGCGGCGTCTACGGCGCCACCTTTACCCATGAGGAGGGGGAGCTGCCGGAGCGGGGCCGGATGGACCGGGAGACGGAGAGCCTCTCCGCCTTCCTCTGCGACCAGCTGGACCGCAGGCGGCTGCCCAAGCCGCTGCTGGCCCTGTCCAAGTACATTGCCGAACTGGTGGACGAGGACGGCTATCTGACCCAGGAGGACATCGACGGGCTGCTGGAGCTGAAGATCCCCCAGCCCCTTATCGACGAGGCGCTGGCCACCGTCCAGAGCCTGGAGCCCGCCGGCGTGGGCGCCAGGAGCCTGTCCGAATGCCTGCTGCTGCAGCTGTCCCGCCGGGAGGACGTCTCCCCCGTCGTGCTGGACATCGCCGCCCGGTTCCTGCCGGAGCTGGGGCGGAAGCACTACGGTCCCATCTCCCGGGAGCTGGGGGTGGGCGTGGAGGAGATCCAGGCGGCGGAGAAGGTCATCGCCGGGCTGGAGCCCCATCCCGGCCGGGCCTTCCAGAGCGCGGAGCCCACGGCGTATGTACGGCCGGACATCTTCATCGTGGAGCTGGACGGCAGGCTGCAGGCGGTATTGAACGAATACTACCTGCCGCGGATCACCGTCAGCACCTACTACGCGCGGCTGCTGAAGGAATCCGACGAAAAGGAGACCCGGGCGTACTTACAGCAGAAAATGCAGCAGGCCAAGTGGCTGATGAACAGCCTGGAGCGGCGGGGCGGCACCCTGCGCCGCTGCGCCGACGCGATTTTAGAGGCCCAGCGGCCCTTTTTTGCCGGCGAGACCGGGATGCTGGCCCCCATGAGTCTCAGCTCCCTGGCGGAGACGGTGGAGGTCCACCCCTCCACCATTTCCCGGGCCGCCCGGGGAAAGTACCTCCAGTGCCGCCAGGGCACCTATCCCCTGCGGTACTTTTTCAGCAGGGCGGTCAGCGCCCAGGGCCCCTCCCGCCAGGCGGTGAAGCAGAAGCTGCTGGCCCTGGTCCGGGCCGAGGACCCCAAGAGGCCTCTCAGCGACCAGCGGCTGTGCGCCCTGCTGGCAGCGGACGGCATGGCGGTGGCCCGGCGGACGGTGGCAAAATACCGCATTGAGCTGGGCATCGGGTCCTCCACGGCGCGAAAACGGTGAAAAACGTCCCCATCCGGTATACCGGATGGGGACGCGCTTTATGCCGGCGTTATGCGAAGGTCACAACGGTGCCGGTCTTGCCGTCCAGGGCGTCCAGGCAGCGGTCCAGGCTGGTGATGACAGCCCTTTTCCCGGGGTTGGCCCGGACAAATTTCATAGCCGCCTCCACTTTTGGCAGCATGCTGCCCACGCCGAACTGGCCCTCCTCCACATACCGGGCGGCCTCCGCCAGACTGAGACGGCTCAGGTCCCTCTGGTCCGGCTTTCCGAAGTTGACCGCCACCTTTTCCACCTCCGTCAGGATCAGCAGGGCGTCGGCGTCCACCTGCTCCGCCAGCAGCTCCGCGGCGAAGTCCTTGTCGATGACCGCCGCCACGCCCTCCAGGGTGCCGTCAGGGTTTTCCACCACCGGGACGCCGCCGCCCCCGCAGGTGATGACGATGGCGTGGTCCCACAGCAGCCGGACGGCTTCGATCTCCACGATTCGCCGGGGCAGGGGCGACGCCACCACCCGCCGCCAGCCCCGGCCCGCGTCCTCCCGCAGGACATAGCCCTTTTCCCGCTCCAGCTCTTTGGCCTCCTCCGCCGTATAAAAGCCGCCGATGGGCTTGGTGGGGTTCTGGAAGGCGGGGTCGTTCCGGTCCACCGCCACCTGGGTGGTCAGGGACACCACGGGGTAATTGCGGTTCCGGACGGCCAGGGCGTATTTCAGGGCCTGCTGGATGTGGTAGCCGATATAGCCCTGGCTCATGGCGCCGCAGACGTCAAAGGGCATGGGCGGCACCACCTCCCTGGCGGTCTCGCCGGCAAGCAGGATGCGGCCCACCTGGGGGCCGTTGCCGTGGACGATGGCCATTTCATAGCCCCGGCGGCTGATCTCGGCGATGTGGGCGGCGGTCTTGCGCACCACCTCCAGCTGGGCCTCGGCGGTGGGGGCGGAATCCTTGGACTGCAGGGCGTTGCCGCCCAGGGCGATCACGATTTTCTCGGGCATGTGTGTAACTTCCTTTCCGCGCGTTTGGGTTTCGGGGAAACGCCGGCGAACCACAGGCCGGCCTTTCGTCCGTGTCCGGCGGTAGTTTGCGCGGAGAGGGCGGAAATGATGCAAAAAGTCCGGGGCCAAAAGAATAACCCTGCGTAAGGACAGCAAAATGTTCCGTTCAGTCTGTATGGAAAAAGCCATCTGACTTGGCATCTGCACTGTCCCAGACTATCCAGGCAGCACAAAAGGGCCTCCGGCAGGAAAGGAACGATTTTTCAGCGGAGCGGCACAGCGTGTGCGGCGCCGCGGCGGCCCTTTTTTCTATTGCATAGCAAGGCGGACGGTGTCCCATACAAGACTAACGGTTCGGCCTGTCCGCCCGAAATTTTGGGGTTCAGCGGCCTCTCGTATTGATGAGGCCGCCGCCCCATCTGCCGCCATTTTTGCGGTATGCCTCATGAAATCTACCCGTCACAGCAGATCCCTTACAAGGCGGAATATCGGCCTAATCTTGATCGTCGTCATGCAGGCGTTGCCGATGGGGTTGCCCCGGCCTGTGGTAAACAGGCAGATGTGGCAGGCGCTCATGGCCAGGGTGGTGCTGGCGTAGGCGTCGTTGGCGCCCTGGGCCTGGTTGATGCCCCAGGCGCCGGGGCCCGGCGCCGCCTCGCCGCAGTCCAGGATGCCCAGGATCCGGCTGTGGCCGTGGGTCTTGAAGCTGCCCAGGTTCTTTTCCGTCATGGTGGTCAGGCCGCCGGCCTTGTTGCCGGGGGTGGGATTGACCTGCGAGAGGCCCTTGCCGCCCCGGCGGGTGCAGTCCTCGTTGAAAAAGTCGCCAATGTCCATCAGCCGCATGCCCACGTCATAGGAGGCCGCGTCGGTGGGATAGCCGCCCCGGCCCACGACCTGCACAGAGGTTCCTCCGATGGACAGATGCATGTCGATGGCCTCGCCCACCACCGGGTTGGCGGAAAGGCCGCTGGTCCAGTCGGAGCCGCCGTTGTAGCCGCTGATGACCAGGCCGCTGAGAGGGCACGGCTCCCGCTTCTGCTCCGCCGCCTGGCGCTTGAGCTCATTGACCGCCGCGATGCCGTCCTGAATGGCCTTGGTGGCGCCGCCGTCTGCCTGCATGCTGATGTTGATGACCGGACGGCCGGTCTTGCGGATCTCGCTGGCCACATCCTCCGGATTGGTCTGCTGGCAGCCCAGGGACAGCAGCACGACGCCGAAGGTGTTGGGGTGGGTGCCGGTGGTGATAAAGCCCCGCAGGGTGCGGGCAAAGCGGTCCGGGAACTCGCCGCAGGCCGCGTCCACAAAGGTGGCGGGAACGTCGCAGGCGGCGGCGATCCGCTGGGCGGCGTTGTTGGAGCACTGCACCAGGGAGATCACCACCACATGGTTCCGGATGCCGAAGCTCCCGTCCTGCCGCTTGAAGCCCATGATGGTCTCGGGGAGCCCCAGCTCCTCCTTCGTGTACTTGTGCTTGAAAGAATAGTCCAGCGCGTCAGGGGCCATGGAGCGGTAATACGCCTATGAGCAGCTCACCGGCCGCAGCGCCTATGATGAGATGGAGCCGGACAGGATGGAGGATCTGCGGGACGAGTTGGCAGCGGATATTGTCTACAAGGACGGCATCCAATACCCCAGGGATCCGAAAGACCTGCCGCAGTTCCTGCCCCGTCTGTGCGAGAAATACGGCGGGCCTGAGCGTTTCCAGGTGGCATCCTCCACCTGGAACTTCGACCTTCATGAGATCCGCCGACTGCTGGATGAGGGCAAGGCTCAGGATAGGGCTGCCAAAAAAGAGAAAGGGGGCGGCGCTCGGTGAGCGAGGAATACATCATCGGCGTGGACCACGGCTACGCGGCCATGAAAACTGTCCACAGTTCCTTTCCCACGGGGCTGGTGGCCTACACAGCCTCATTGTCCGGCTTGGCCGTGCCATCCATGTAGACGGGGCGGTTCAGGAGCGCGGCGTTGTGCCGGCTGGTGAGATGGCCCAACTTCTCGATGAGGGCGGCGCTTTTCTTCTCTGTGATGAGGTGGGAGGACTCCACGGCGTCCACCAACAGTTTGAGTTCCGGCAGTTCCAGCAGCCGGGAACCGATGCAATAGCGGTTCTGCGCACTGCGGACGCAGATAACGTCCAAGCCGAAATCCATGAGCAGTTGAATGTCGCTGTAGACATTCTTCCGGTTGGCTGGGATGCCGTTGGATGCCCAAAACTGCAAAACATCCCCACTCGACACTGAGTGGACCTCGTCTGTCTGTTCCAAGAGAAGTTGCAGTAGTAAAAAGAGTCGGCGCTGGCCTTCTTTGTTTTGCATGGGATTTGCCTCCTTACGGCGGAGAGGGGACGGGGCATGCCCTGTCCCCTCTATATGAATTTTGCACGGTAAAATTGCAATAGAGGGATGGATGCATAATCTTTGGTAGATAGATTGGTCAAAGTGGTTCGCGATGTCAGAGAGAAACAAAGGTTTTCCCAATGAGAACTATCACAGCGGCTCATCATGAACACCCATACAGTCATGTTTTAAAGTTGGCTGGGGCAATCTACATATTGCGGTATCGTGCAGGTTGCCGGTGGTAGTTTCATCAACGGTAACGCTTTGCTGTGGTTCCTCTCCGTTGAGTTGTGCGCAGCTACATCCGGATATACGGCAAGAGAACGACGGCGGCTGGGAGATAATCCCAGCCGCCGTTCTTGCGGTTCAAATCGTGCAAACGAGATCAGTTGGAACCTGCATGGAAATACTGATAGTTGGTCGCGCTCGGTACAGCCGGGGCGGTATAGCCTGGGTCATGGGTTTTCCCAACTCAGTTGGCAGATGCGGCATGGAACCACTGATAAGTTCTGAAAACATCTTGACTGACAGTAGCATCATAGGCGATCGCGCCGCTTCCATCCCTGTCGGTGGAAACCTGTGCTGTGACGCTTTCACCCAGAATCGGCTTATAATACATAGCATGCATACCTTCAGATTCCTCACCATTTTTTGTCGCGGTACCGCTGACCGCAGTTACGCTTCCTCCATTGATCGTTAGTTTATTGTAGTTTGCCGAGATCCCGCAACTGTTTGCGCGGATGGTATAGCCCTCTGGCGCTGTCAAAGCCACATCACCGCCCCTCGCGGTCACACTGCCCCCGTTGACAATGAGATTGTTAACCGACAATCCAATGCTCGAGCCATCGGTACTGTTGCCAACATTCCTTTTGTTGATACTGCCTCCGGTCGTGGTGATGGTTCCGCCGTTGACAGTCATGTTGCCCGCCACACAAATGGCAAAGCTTCTAATATAGCCTGTGTCGTAGGAACACGTACCAGTTATATTGACTGTCAGACTTCCCGGACCCTCGATCATCAGTTCGGAGTTCTGGATATAAATTCCGCTGCTAAAGGTGGTATCTCCGGTGTAGGTCAGGCTGTTGTTTCCGATCAATTGAATGGTCAGGGTCTCCGTGCCTTTATATCCAAGGCAGGCATCCCCGATGGTCGCACCAGTTATATTGGTGGTGCCCTCTCCGGTATAGTGGTAATTATTCAGGGTCAGGATATTCGTTTCCGCATCATAAGAAACGGTTCCATCCCTGAAAACATTTTGCGCGTTTCCGCCTGTGACCTGCACGCCGCCGATCCAAAGCTCATATTCCGTCGTATCCTCGACCCAGTGGGCGTAAAGGGTATGATCTTCCGTCCGATTCACAGAGGTGCCGGACTCGACCTTGCTGCCGCCGTCTGCTTCAGTAAACCAGCCGGTAAAGGTATGGCCCTGCCAGAGAGGATCAGGCAGCGTTCCGTAGGCGCCGTCATATGTGACCTCCGCACTGCTTGGGTTAACACTGCCGCCGTTGGCATCAAGAGTCACGGTGTAGGTGTTGGCCGTCCACTGGGCTGTGAAAGACTGATTGCTGTCAGGCATGGTGTTGGGCACATTCGGATCCCATCCGGTAAAGGTATAACCGGTGCGGGTAGGTACGGGTGCCGTAATGGTCGTGCCGTAATCCACGGTTCCGCTGGTATACGAGCCAGTCAGGGTGCCGCCGTTGGCGTTCCAGCTCAGGGTGTACTGATTGAGCCTCCATTGGGCAGTAAAGGTGGAGTTTTGGTCTGGAACAGTGGCGGGGACCTCCGGCTCCCAGCCGGTAAAGGTGTAACCTTCACGGATTGGCGTAGGTTTCGTGATCACCGTTCCATAATCCACCGTTCCGTTGGTATACGAGCCGTTCAGGGTGCCGCCGTTGGCTTCCCAGCTCACCGTGTACGGAATCGGCGTCCACTTGGCGTAGAGGGTCTTGTTTCCCGTCGCATCCGCAGCGATCTCTGTCACCTGCTCTCCGCTGAAACTGCTGTCCTCGTACCAGCCGCCGAAGGTATAGCCCGTTCGTGTGGCCGGAGCCAGGGGCACGGCAGTCCCGTAGGTATAGGAGGGCGGGTTGGGATTGGCTGCGCCAGCTACATTTTTATAGGTGATCTGATAGGTGTTTAACGTATCGCTGAACTGGGCGTAATAGGTCACGTCCCCCGCCACCGTAACGGTATCGTCCAGCGCCGTTCCGGAGCCGTCCGCCACCGTATTCCAGCCGGAGAAGGTGATGGTGTGCCCCGTTTCGGTCTTTTCCGGGGCCGGGCCGTCATACCGGGGCTTCGCGCCGTACTTCACGTTCTCGTCCGTCTCCAGCAGGGTTTCGCCGTTCATCCATTTGACGGTATAGGTCAGGCGGTCATATTTGATCTCGATGACCGTTGTGCCGTCGGGGGCGATGGTCGTTTGCGCAAACTCCTTGGCGGGGCCAAAGCCCTCATAGGTCTTGGCATTGGCGGCGGTTTCGGTCATCACGGTGCCCGTCAGGCTTTCCTTCTCGTGCTCGGTGTACTCGTCGTTCTCCACGTTCTGCCAGAGGTGCTTGACGGTGTAGGTCACATTTCCCGGCGTCCACTTGGCGTAGAGGGTGTGTGCCCCGGCTGTTTCCACAACGGTGTCCGCCTCGACCTTTTTGCCGCTGTCATCGTTTGCCGTATACCAGCCCGCGAAGTTGTAGCCTTGCAGGGTGGGCGTGGGCAGCTCGCCGTAGGGCTGGCCGTAGGTGACGGTTCTCGTGGAATCGCCCATCAGCTGGCCGTCCATCGGGTTAAGGGTCACGGTGTAGACTCTGGCCGTCCACTTGGCGAACAGGGTCACAGCCCCGGTGACCTTCGTGCTGAAGTCCCACTTCTTCGTGCAGTTCTGGTCGCTGTACCAGCCGCCGAAGACATAGCCGTCCCGGGTGGGGTCGGCGGGCTTGGTGATGCACTCCCCGGTCCGGACCGTGGCCGCCGCCGTCTCACTGCCGCCCATGGCGTTGAACGTGACGGGATTCTGAACGCCCTCCCACCGGGCGGTGTAGACCGCGTTTCCAGTTACTGTTTTAGGCGGCGTCACGTCCCAGCCGGTGAAGAGGTAGCCCTCCCGTCCCACGGTGGGCGGAGTCAGCGCCGCGCCGTACTTGCAGGTCTGGACGATGTCCTTCGTGCCGTTTTCCGGTTTCCACGTCACGGTGTACTGGTTCCGGTCATAGTAAATTTTCACCACGGTGGAGCCGTCGGCGGCGATGGTCTGCTGGTCAAAGGCCTTGGCGGTAAAGCCGGTGTAGGTCCTGGCCGCCGCCGTGGTCCGGCTTTCCGTGAGACCGCGTTTCGTTTCCTTCGTTTCCAGCGTGTAGGCGCCGTTGAGCGCCTGCTGATAGTGCTCCACGGTGTAGTCGACCTCCGCAGGCGTCCACTTGGCAAAGAGGAGCTTGCCCTTGGTGCCGGGGAAGAATTTGGGCATGGTGTTCATCTTTTCCACCTTGCTGCTCTCAATAGAAGGGTTCGTGTACCAGCCAGCGAAGGCGTAGCCGGGTTTCGTGGGATCTGCGGGCCAGTTGATGCGTGCGCCCTCGCCGCCGGTGATCTGGGCCACGGCGGAGCCGCCCATGGGGTTAAAGCTGATGTACCGCAGCCCCTCCGGATCGCTCCATGTGATATGGATGACCTTCTGGATGGGCTTGGAGGTGAAGGACAGCGCAGCCTTCTTCCATGTAATGGTCATGTCGGTCTCTTCGTTCAATGAGCCGGTGGGCGGCGTGACCGTCACGGTATTGCCGGCCGGGTCGTAGCGGAAGGCCGGGTTAGAGAAGGAGATGGTGAAGGCGCTCTCGCTGCCGTCATCCCGATTGACCGCTCCCTTCTCACCTGATTTCAGATCCATGTACTGCATGGTATAGGTGGAACCGGGCAGAGCAAGGCTCTTGACGGTCTTAATGTTGTAGCCTGTGTCATCCGTCACGGCGAAGGCATAGACATTCTGCTGCTCACCCGCCGACCACAACGGCCACTCATGGGCATAGAGGGTAGGCGCCCAGGTGAGCTTGCTGCTGTTGAAGGCCTGTGCCAAAAACTTGATGTCGATATACATCCCGATCTCGATGAGCATGGCCCCGGCGGAACGCTCCTCCTTCCCCTGTCCCTGCATCCAACGCAGATGATAGAAGAAGTAGCCCCAAAGCTGGGAGTAGGCCCCGACATCCGCCACGATGCCGATTTTATCCAGCTTCAGGGAGATCAGGCCCACATACATCTCCAGCCGCAGCCCCGCGCGGATGCCAACGGTGCCCACCACATAGAAATCGAAATTGTACTGGGGCGTGATGATGTCAATGGTCTCATTGGTAGCCTGTCTGGACTTCACACGGACGGAAAAGTTGTACCGTTTCTGGGTGGTATAGTCAAAGCTCATACCCATGGACACCGCCAGATTGGCGCTGACCACGAAGCTGCCCTTTACCTGCCAGCAGAAGATATGCAGGAAGGCGCTGCCGTTGTTTTCAAACAGCTTGACGTTGACGATCTCGAACCATGTGTCATTGGCGTTATCCATCACGCCGGCATAGATCTCCGCCAGGGAATCCATCTCGCCGTCTGTGCCCTGCACGCCGCCCGCCTCGGCATAGTCTTCCATGCGCTCCATGATGGCGTCCAGTTTTTCCGTCATGGAGGCATCCTCCTCGTCCCCGCCTGCCGTAATGTCAGCGGTGAAGCCGATGCCGGTATAGTTGCCCACATCAAAGGAGGCGTTCAAAGAGTAGTCATAGCGCAGGAAGCCTATTTTGTGGCGCTTGGTGCTGACGCTTTGCCGGAGGATGATCTCCTCCTCAAAGGTGGCGGTGATGCCGATCTCCACTTTGTCGTTGATCTTCACAGTAAAGGGGATACTGATCTCCACGTCAAAGCCATTGCCCTGCAGATGATCCAGCCTTTGGTTGGCGCGCACCTTGATATTGATGTCCTTAGCGTCAAATTCCACCTCTACATTGTTTCCACCCTTGGCTGCGGCAACAACGCCGCTGTACGGTACGGCGGAGGCTCGCATGGTTTTCATGGTTTCCTCCACCTGCTCGGGGTCCGGCAGCTCGCTCAGTTCGTCGCTCTCCAGCATCACTGCCGCGAGATAGAGGGCGGCCTCCTCGGCGTAACCGCTTGCTTCCACGTCTGCCCGGATCTCGTTTTCGATCTCCGCCTGCTCCGCGTCGCTGACTTCGATCTCCCTGTCCTGCGTGTAGTAGACGTCCAGCGCGGTTTCGATGTCCGCTTCTGTTGCGGAGGTGTAGGTGATGACATAGCTGTCGCCGTTTTGGGTAAATTCAGTGATTTTTCCATAAGAGTTTGCAGAGGCATTTTCGCTGTATGCACTGCTGATAAAGCCGATGAAGTCGCCTGCGTCCAGACTGTCCGCATCCACATTTTCCATGGCTGTGGCCAGATGGTCCGCTGTGATGGTAATGGTGTTTTCGTTATCGTCCTTATACCAGCCGCTTTGGATGGGCAGCACATCAGGCATAAAGAGCACATCCTCCACATCGGCCATTGCGTAGCTGTAACTGCCGCTGCCGTTGACGGCAGTGATCTTGATGTAACCTACCTCGCCCTCGGTGGAACTGACATCGTTCAGATTTACGCTGCCGGAGGTGACGGCCAGGGTGTCGCCCACTGCCAGCGTTTCAGAGCCGTTATAGGTAAAGCTGCCGCTGGAGGCGTTCTCGGTGCTGCGCCCCTGTCCGTCGATCTGATACAGTCCGGCGAACACCGTGTCCTCCAAGCCGGTGGTTTCAGTGACCCGGATCTGCTTCACCCCATCGTTCAGTTGGGCGTTTTTCACCTCGTTTTTTGCGGTGAGGAGATTCAGATAGCGGATGGACGCGCTCTGCTCGCCATCGTCCAGTTTGAACCGCGCCGCCTCGTTCAGCAGCTCCACCTGATAGGTCTGTCCGGCTTCCAGCACAGCGGACACCTTGGAACCCCTGACGGTGTAGCCCACGGCCATATTGCCGCCTGTGATATTGATGAATTTCACGGCGGCTGTGATATCGCTCTCTCCGGTCACGCCCACCACGTCAAAGGAATATATACCTGCCGGAAGGTCCGTGCGGGTCACATAGTTTGGCGTTTCCATAGCCTGCACTTCTTCTCCCGCCGCCGTCTTGGCATAGAGGGTCATGTTTTTTGTCACAGTGTCGCCCGTTTCCACCCCACGGGTCAGTCCGGCGTCATAGTACCAGCCCAGGAAGATCACCCCGGCCTTGGCCGGCGTAGGCAGGCTGGCGACGGGAGTGCCCTTCGCAACAGTCTGGGCGTTAGGAAGGGTGATGTCCGTCTGATCGCTGCCCAGCGCAAATTGCACTTCGTAATAGGTGGTCTGGCTCGTCCCTCCGCCGGAGGAGCCGCCTCCGCCAGAAGATCCGCCGCCTGTGGAGGGCTTTTCCGGCTTGACGGTCGGTTCTCCGGCTTCGGGGGCGATGCTGACCCGCTCGGAGGGCACGCCGGGTTCCTGATACCAGGTCTCCACCGTTTCGTCCGTCCGCATACACAGTGTGGCCGCCTGGGCGCGGCTGGCATTGCCCGCCGGATTAAAATTTACTCCGTCGCCGTTCAGAAGTCCGGTTTTCCACAGCTTCAAGACCGCGTCCCGCGCATAGGGGGAAACCGTGTCGATGTCCGCAGGCGTGGTGGTGATCACCGCGTCAGTCGTATAGTCCACATTAAATTTCTCAAAATAGCGCACAAAGAATACGGCCATCTGCTCCCGGTTGATGAGCGCATTGGGGGAGAACTTCCCGCCGCCCGTACCAGCCGTGACCCCGTGCTTCACCGCCCATGCCACATAAGGGGCATAATAGGCGTCTGCCGGTACATCGCTGAAGCTGCTCGCACTCTGATAGCGATCGGCATCTACTCCGGCCATCCGCCCCAGCACAGTGACGAACATCCCGCGGGTCATGGTTCCGTTGGGTTCAAAGGTCGTTTTGCTGGTGCCGCTGAAAAAACCGTTGATGCGCGCGTATTGCACAGCGTCATAGAACCAGTCTGTTTCCTTCACATCGGCAAATGGGTTTGCCTGCTCCGCAGATGCTCCCTGTGTATCCGCAACGGCAAAAGCCGTGGTTGGGATCAGAGAGACTACCGTAACAATCGCCAGCAGCAGGCTGAGTATCCGTTTTTTCATATCGTGCATTCCTCCTCCTTGGTCATTTTGGAATCTTCCTGTTTCAACAACAACAGCAGCCGCTCGAATTCTTCTGATGCGGCCGGCCGAATATGTCCCCGTTCTCAGCGGGACAATCCCTCCCCCATGGGCGAGCCCCCTTTCCCTGAACACCTCCGCTCAGTCCTCATAAACGGTGGTCGAGATCTCGCCTCCCGCGCAGTCGAAGGTCACGGCGTCGGAGCAGGCGTAATTGCCTGCCGCATCCCACATCTCAAAGACCATGGAGTAGCTGCCGTCGAACAGGGGTGCCTCTCCAAAGGCCGTGTCGGCGGTGACGGTCAGTTCCTCAGCGGCGTACATCTCAAAATCATCATCCCCAGTGAAGGTGGCGGCTTTCCAGATGGTGGTAATGACGTCGCCCTCGGCCAGCAGGCGCAGCTCCTTGCTGGCCATGCCGGACTCGTCCAGCCCCTGGGAAGCGCCCAGAATGCTCCATTCCTCAGCGGTAAAGTCGTATGCCACCTGCAGGTTGTACGCCTCGCCATTTAACAGGATGGGAACGGAGTAGAGGTTGTAATCTTCGCCCTCGAAGGACAGCTCCATATAGACCAGATGACCGTCCAGCGCGCCCCAGACGCCCCGGAAATTGTCGTAGAACACGCCGTTTTCCCAGTCAGCGGTCAAATCGTTGTCGGTGCCCAGCAGGAGCATCTGGTCGCCCGCCTCGTCCACATAGAACAGAGAGAAGCCGATGCCCGCCAGAACATCGTTGGCTTCTGGCCCGAGGGTCAGGAAGGAGGTCCCCTCATCGTCCAGATCCAGCGGTGCGCCGTCCCAGTCCATGTCGGCCAGGGTGACGATATCGGGCAGCTCCCCGATATCCAGGGAACTGAGATATTCCTCGCCGTCCTCGGCCAGCTCGCCGGTGAGCTCGTAGGTGTACAGATGCTTGAACGCGGTGCTCTCACCCACGGTGATATACCCGTTCAGATCGTCCACATCGCCGTTGTAGGAATAGTAGCAGCTCAGTCCCGTAGCCTCGGCCCGATAGGGACCGCCCACCTGATAGATCACACAATCCGTCAGCGCGTCACAGACCCTCTGGGCGGAGGGCAGCATCCATGCGGTCTGTCGAGCCAGATGGCCCAGATCCACCATGTTGGTGTAGCCTTGCTCCCGGGTGTTGCCGCCGTAGTTCTCACTCCGGGCGGCGGCCCGGCCCAGTTCGGCAAAGAAGCCGGGATCCTCCGCCGCGGCCGCGAGCGCCTCCTGTCCAAAGGACTCGTAGGCCTCCAGCAACGGTTCCAGTCTGGAGAGGTCGGTCACGGACAGGGTGGTCTGATCCTGGGTGCCCACCGCCTCGCAGCCCTGGTAATAGGTGTCGCAGATGGCGGTGCCCAGCGCTGCGCCGTCCATATCCGTATTTTCCGCCAGCGCCCCCAGCCAGCCGGAATAGAGCCAGCCGTTGCCAGGCTCCACCTCTTCGGAGGCCACCAAGTATTTTGCAAAGTTCTGGAAGGTGGACGCCACATCCACCGTGGCCATCAGGCAGGTATCGAAGCCCACCAGCTCCAGCGCCGGGTGTTCGGTGTCTGCCGGCCATACGGCGTCAAAGGCCTGATACATCTCGGCAAGGTCCAGGGAATCCAGCCCGTGTAGCTCGTCAAAGGCCGCGCCGCTCACCGAGCCGCCGCCGTGGTTCCAGAAGGTCACCGCCACCTTGTCGGCGGGGTAATTCTCATTGGCAAAAGCAAGGAACTCATAGAGGGTCTGGGCGTCGCCCATATTGGCGGTATCCTGCTCCTCGATGAGCTGCAGCCCCTCGCTGTTGTAGAGCCACCGCTGAAGTTTTTCCGGATCCATCTGGTCGTTCTGCCACACGGCGGCGCCGCCGGTCTGGATGACCACATTAACGTTTTCGGGCAGCTGTACCTCCATCATCTCGGAAAGGTCGGTGGTGGCGAAGCCGCCGTTGGTCTCAAGATCGCTGCCGCACAGATACCAGTACACCGCCCAGCTTCCGTCCCCGGCGTGAAAAACGGGGGCGGCATCCGGGGTGGACCCATCCGCAGCCTCGTCCCCGCCGCAGGCGGCGAGGGACAGGCACATAACCGCTGCCAAAAGAAATACGAATATTTTGTTCTTCATCCCTGCCTCCATTTCAGATCCCCAGAAGCTGCCGCTTCTTGGCCACAAATTCTTCCTCCGTCAGCACACCCGCATCCAGCAGGGCCTTGTACCTCTGAATCTCATTCACAGCATCCGCCGGCGCCGCCGCACCGCTCTGCGCGGTCTGCGCTGCGGCGGAGGAATTGAGATGTACTTCGCCCGCATTGGGATCCATCATGCGCATCAGCTTGGAGGCCATCAGATGCAGTTCCTCCGTCTGCTCCCGGTAGCTTTTCAGATAGTCCTCCGCACGGGGGTAGTCCCTGTCAAATTCCGGGCCGGAGAACTCGTCCTCGATTTTCTGCCAATAGGGGTGGTCCAGCATAATCTCAATACGGAATTTCTGCATCGGCGCAGGCCCTTCAAAACGGGGGCGGTACAGGTCGCTGGTACGTTGGCGCTCCCGGCGCTCCTCGCTGCTTTCATCCAAACAATTCCGCAGGTCTTCCATGGCCTCCCGGCGCTCATACTCCTGCTTGTGCATATGGAACTGCGCGATGATCTGCGCCATACCGTTCACCCGGTCGGGAACGCTGCTGGCGTGGCAGCTCAGCACCCCGTCGCCGCTTTCAAACAGTGTTTCGCCGTCCTCTGAAATACGGAAGGACTTCAGATCCTTCCCCTCAAAGACCCAGCCGCGGTTCTCCTTGGCACGGAGGAGACCATGAGCCTCATCCACATACAGCGTGCCGCTCCAAAAGCCGATATGAAATTGATAACTGCTTTGAAACTCACTCTGAAGGCGCTTGTTGTCCGCAAATGCGGCGAGGTACTGCCTGAAGTCGGAGAGGGACATCCTGTTTACCGCACCGTCCGGCAGGTCGATCTGGCTGTCGCATTCCTTACAGATGGGCTGCCCCTCGATTTTGGTCGCCAGCAGACGGGGCGTTGGGCTGCCGCAGATGGGGCACAATTTTTTGTTGTTGCTGAATAATCCCATAGTACGCTCCTCCCCACATCAGCAAATGGCGACAGGTTCCCTGCGGGCGGCGCTCTTGAGTACCTGACACATCCGTTCCAAATCGCCGCCAAAGCCGCCAAAGCCGTAAATGTCATCAGGGCTGTTGAAGTAGATCTCGATCTTCAGATCCGGCCAGTAGGGCTCCGTGGTGGTGAGCACAAGGCGAAAATAATCGTTGCTGTTCTTATCCTTATCCAGTATTTTTGCAATGCCAGACAGGGCGGAAAGGGTGCTTTCCAGTGCCGTTGCGCCGGGCGTATCGGAATCATCCACTTTCTGATTCAGCCGGTACAGCTCATACCGGGTGATCTGATCAAAGGAAAACACCACGGGATTATCCGAATCATCCATATCCGCATCGATGAGATACAAAAAACCGGCGCCGGGATCCACGCCCATCTTCGTGCCGCGGGCATCGTACTCTGCCTCCCAGTGCAGCGCGTTGTATTTCAGGGCATTCTCCCTGCGATATTCCAGATGTTCCTTTATAAATTCCGGCGTTGCGTCCTTCAGCAGCTCCTTTGCCATAGAAACCTGGGCAGAGCAATCCTTGCACAGAGCCTTCTTGCCGCCGATTTTTTTGTGAAACAGTCCCTTGACCTCGCCGCCGCATACCGGGCAGGCTTCTTTCTTATGAAACAGTCCCATCATGTTCCTCCTATCACATTCAGTTATCTTCAGCGGATCCCGCCGCTGCCTCCGCCGGAGAAACCGCCGCCTCCGCCAAAGGACACCCTGCCGCCGCCCGATCTGCGGTTCGGTGCTCTGCGCAGTTTTTCACGGCTGTACGCACCGTACATTACGCCATTGTAACAGCCGGTATAACGGACATAACGGCGATATTGATTTAACTGGGGAAGCTGATCCGGATATAGCTCCTGAATCTGTTCCTCCAGCTTGTCTGCGATGCCCAGCATCAGGGCATATACCATATAATCCTGCCAGATGACCGCTTCCTTGACGCCCCGTTCGTGGATCAAAGAGAAATCCAACAGGAAATGCTTCAGGCCGTATATCTCGTCCAGCTCCTGCTGCCCTTTTTTTGTCAGATCCTTGTCGTGATCCAGAACAGCGCCTTTCAAACAGCTGCTCCTGATCAGCGTCTGCTTGCCGCTGCGCTCACAGGACTCCATAAAGCGGGACAGAGGGACGTAGTTCTGCCCACAGTAGTGCTCCAGCTCGTTGGGGTCCAAAACGCCGTCCGCTCCGGCAGCAGCTTTCAGAATGGTGTAGAGCGCGTCATCGTACACATTTCCGCTCTGAGGCCCATGGCTCAAACGCAAACGGACTGGTTCCGCATCGTTGGAATCGTCTGTGCTTTCCAGGCAGCCCTGGCTGATCAGCCGCATCAGATAAGCGCCCAGCAAGGCGTCCTCTTCACACAGGCCGCTGCAAAGGCCCAGCTGATAGGTCACATTCAAATCGCCGCCATTGGGCGCGTCACGAAAGTAGCCGACCCGCTCCATTCGCTTTTTTCTCTTGGCTTTTCCCACTTTTACGAGCAATACAACCAGCAGAAGGACGAGCAAAACCAGTGTGAGAATGATAGCGGCAAACAGCAGGAGGTCCCCTGCCGTAAGGGGTTCGTCATCCCATTCCGCATCCTCACCGGCTCCATAGTCGCTGCCCGCAAGGGCGCGCTCCTTCACCGCTTCAAAGCTGTCCTCCACGACGCGCACGGGTGAGAGGACGCCCTTTTCCAGAGCCACCATAACGGTCATGTGCGCTCCGCTTTCCAGCGGCGCTTCGCTCCACGCCCGGATAACGCCGTCCTCAAACTGGATCTGCCCGTCAAAGCCAAAGGCCCAGATGTCACAGATCTCGTCCGTCAGCGGCGTGCCGTCCTGGTTGCGGATGGTCAGCGTCACATCAGTGGGGAAAAAGTTCATCTCGTCCACAAAGCGGTGGTTGAAGCCGTCTGCGTCGGAGTAGTTTCCCACCAGATCATGGAGCACATATTCAATGGTATAGCGGTTATCCCCGTATTCGCTGACGCCCCAGCATAGCTCCACGCCCTCGCCGGTCTCAAGAATCCCGCAGCGGTTCGCCTTCTCCTCAAAGGAAGCGTCCACGTCCCAGTCCTCCACATAGACATAGGGGCCGTTTTGGTCGGAGACGGAAAAATCGGTGATGGTCAGATAGCCGCTGTCCCTGCATCCGAGATAAAACTCTGTTCCCTCATCGGCGTCGGTCGTCCAGGTCTGGATGATGTGGGCCGCGCCGTCGGGCCGCAAAGCCACATCGAGCTCCATCTCCGGCACACGGCTGGCCGCCAGAGCCGGCGTGCAGAGCAAGGCAGCGCAAAGGAAGGCCGCAATGATGACCGCAATCTTCTGTTTCATTGGCTCACTTCATACTGGGCATATCCGCCTTTTCTTCCACCGCCTCCAGATAGTCCCGCTGACGGAACCCGAACATGCCGCCCAGCAGGGAGGTGGGAAACATCCGCAGTTCCCGGTTCAGCCTGGTCACGCTGTCGTTGTAGATGAGGCGGCTGGTGCGCACCATTTTTTCATAGCTGTCCACGGCATCCATGCACTTTTTATAACTCTCGCTGGCCTTCAGCTCAGGATACCGCTCCGCCACCATGGAGATGCGGCCCAGGGCCTCGGAGATGATTCCCTCCTGCTTCAGCACATCGTCCGGGGTGGATGTGGCCGTGATGACGCTGCGCCGGGATTTGATGGTCTCGATCAGGGTCTGGGACTCGTGAGCGGCGTATCCTTTTGCCAGATCCAGCAGGGCGGTGAGCGCATCGAAACGGGAGGAGAGCTGCACCCCAATCTGGCTCATGGCGTTGTTGACATTCTCGTCCATGGCCACCAGCCTGCGCTGGACGCCGATCCCCCAGATCACGAAAATTGCAATCAGCCCGCCAATTATGATGAACGGCATAAAAATAGCCTCCTTCAAAACTCAAGGCGGATGCGGACTGGCGCATCCGCCTCAAGCAGAATCAAAATGACATCATGTATCGTTGTCTTGAATTATCCTTCGTTCTCCAGATATTCCTCAATGATGCCGTTGAACTCATTGCACGCCTCAACCATCTCGTCAAGCTGCTCCTGCGTCAGTTCGGCATCGCTCTCCAGCTGCTCACCGTACTGCGTGATCGCGTCGGCAATCGAATTCATGTAGTCGATGTCTTCTTCACTCCAGCCGCTCAGATCTTCATTGGTGATCTCCACAAACTTGTTGTAATTTTCGGCAAGTTCGTTGTAGGCGTCGATGGCGGGCTGCTTATCCGGGCCGCTGCCGCCGCAGGCCGCCAGGGAGAGGCACAGCACCGCTGCCAGCAAAATGGTAAGTAGTTTTCTCATGTTCGCATTCCTCCTGTATTTCATACAGCCGTTTGGCTTATCTGTATCATAAGCCCCATGAACAAAAAAAGGGGGCGCACGGCCTGAATCGTACGCAGAATGTACTGAATCGACCGCGCGCCCACCTTCAAAGGGACAGCCGCAGGAGAAATATTCCGTTGTTCGCCGAGAATGAGCAGATGCCGCCGTACCGCTTCACGATGGCGCAGATGCTCTGAACGCCCAGACCGTGACCGGGCCGGTTGGAGATGGGAACGCCGTTTTCAAACCGGACTGGTTCGGCGCAGGGATTGGCCACCTGCAAAAAGAGCCTGCTGTCCTGCTCATAGCCCCCCACCGAAATGACGGGGGGTGTTTCCGCAGCGGGCAGATTCTGACAGGCGTGAAGGGCGTTTTCCAACGCGTTGGACAGCAGCACGCACAGATCGCTGTCGGAGATCAGGAGAAAGGGTGGGAGCGTCACCGCCGCGTTCAGGGAAATGCCGTCCCGGCTGGCGCGCTGCGCAAAGGCGGAGAGGATGAGATTTGCCGTATCGTTTTCACAGTACCATTGTACCTTCTGTGCCTCAATCTCCGCGCAGATGCCGGAGATATAGGCCTGTGCCCGCTCTGTCTGCCCCTCTTCGATACAGCCCGCCAGATATTGCAGGTGGTGACGCAGGTCATGGCGATAGGCGCTGGCCTGCTTTTGGGACTGGCGCAGCGCGTCGATCTCCCGAACCGCTTGGGTCACCTGCATTCCCAGGCCGTTTTGAAGCTGCTGGAGCCGGTTCCGCTGCTCCTCCTCAGCCACATAATACAGAAGAAATGCCAGATATGCTCCACAGCAGACAAAGGGCATAAACTCCACCACCACAGGTCTGCCGCTGGTGAGAATGTCTGTGTAGACGACGGTTGCGTAGTCAAACACATAGTACACCGTTGGGATCACGCCGAATACCAGCTTCAGTTTGATGGAGTGATCCGCCAGCCTCCGGATGGACGGCGCGGCAAACCGCAGCAGCAGGGCAAGCAGCGGCAGCGTGACGACAAGCTCCACCACATCCTGCATCACATGGCCGCCGGAGGCCAGCGTCACCACAAACAGCGCAAGCCAGCGCCGGAGCTGGCAGCAGAGGTAGGCGGTCAGGACGGAAACCGCCGACCACCATATCCTTTCGGTGAGTGAGGACATGAGCAGGATCAGGGGCAGGTGGATGATCAGCGGGTAGATCATACGGAGAAATTCCCCATCCCATGTGGCATAGATCCAGCCCGACGCAAGGGGGATCACCACCATGCAGCACCAGAACACCACCCGGTTCCGGCGGGAGTCCAGCGCGCCGCAGAAGCTGGCGGCCAGAATGCTCCCGAACAGACTCACCGCAACATCGTTCAGCAGGGAAACAACCGTGCTCATACCATCACCCGCCTGTTCCGGAAGGCGTATTCCAGATATGTGTCCTTGACCTCATTATACTTCCCCCGTGGGAGCGGGATCTCTGTCAGACAGGACATGGTGACCGCCCGAGCGGAGATATTCCGGACATATTCCAGATTGACCAGATAAGAGCGGTGGGGCCGCAGGAAGCACCGGTATGGCTCCAGCTGGGCGCTCAAATCGTCCAGACTTCCGATGCTCTCCAGCACCTTGCCGGAGGTCAGGTGGAAAAACAGCGTCCGGTGGATGACTTCGCAGTATTCCAGCTCCTTGAGCCCGATCCGGGCGACGCCGCTTTTACACCGCAGGACGATGCTGTCCGACTGCTCCTTTTCACACGCTGCAAGGACGGAGTCCATCAGCCGGAAAAAGCCCTCCTTCCAGATAGGCTTTAACTGGTAAAAGTAGGCTCCCACTGCGTAGGACTGCACTGCGAACTCCGCCGAGGAGGTCAGGAAAATGATTTTTACGTTGTTGTCAAGCTTTCGGATCTCTGATGCCGCATCGATCCCGTTTTCCCCCGGCATCAGGACATCCAGGAACAGAATGTCAAACCCGGCACCGCGTTCCATCGAGTGGATCAGTTCCAGGGGGCTGTGAAACATGGCGCAGTCGAGCTCTTCGTCCCGATCCGCGCGGTATTGCTCCAGCAGCAACCGGAGCTCACGCAGTACGGCGCTGTCATCATCGCAAAATGCCACCTTTGTCACCGTATCTCTCCCCCCCTTTTTGCAGCACTCCGGCAGGACGCCCCCCAAAAAAGCGGTCTGGTTTTTGAGGAAGCTGGTCTTGCGGAGATGGATATATTCTGCTACACTGTCATTATAATTCGCCCCTAAAGGGACGAGTCAAGAGACTTTTTTCATAAAAGCAGGTGGTTATTGTGAAAAAGCATGGGGATAACCTGTTCAAAATCGGGGAAGTGGCAAAGATCCTCGGTGTGACCCGCAAGGCGATCCTGCTCTATGAGGATATGGGGCTGCTGACCCCAGCGGTCAAGGATGAGAAAAGCGGCTTTCGCTACTATACGGCGGATAATATGACACAGATCCGCTCTATCAAATCTCTGCAAGCTCTCGGCCTCTCTCTGAAAGAGGTGGCGGAATATTATTACGATACCAAGAATATGGACAAGCATCTGCACCGTCTGCTTGATCTGCGCGATATGTTGGATCGAAATATTCAAATGCTGCAGGTGCGCTCCGCCAGACAGGGCGATCTGACCATCCATAAAACCGTCCTCCCCCGGCAGGTGTGCTTTGTCCGCCGCTATTCCTGCGCCGACGTGGCCGAGGCCGCAAATAAGCTGCGGGACACCTATATTGCCGCTGCCCGCACCGGAAAAATGTCTATGGTCGGGCGGATGTTTACCATGCGGATGACGCCGGAGCCGGGCATACTGGATCTCATGTGCTGTATTCCCGTGGAGGAGCGCTTCGACGGGCCGGAGCGGGTGGAGTTTGCGGAAACGTCCGCACTGTGCATCTACTACCGGGGCCCCTATGAGGGGACAGGCGACGCTGTCCGGGCACTGGCGGCATATGTCCGGGAGCATGGCGTCCAGACCACTGGGCCGTTCCGCTCCATCTACCTGGAGGGGCCGCCCAACCGCGGTGAGAACAGCGGCGACTATATCACGCAGGTCGCCGTGCCGGTCAAGGATCTGCGGGGAGAGTAGCGTTGATGCTCACGAGTTTTTTGGAGAGACAATAAAGCAGGAATCTATCATTTTAGCCCAATTGTAGAGTTGGGGCGGTCTTGAAAACCGCCCCAACTTTTTATCTTTGCGGGTGGATACCTTGCCCCACAAAGCCTGTATTTTCCCGTCTGGTTAAAGGCAGGCAGTTTTCGGAGATTTTCCTCCGAAAACCGCCTGCTGTTCCTAATCCTATTATCAACCCGGCGGGGCGAGCTGACCCGCCCCGCCAATGATCCGAGTATTACGCTGCGTCCGAAGCGTTTTTCAGCATCTGCACCATCTGCGCCCGGGTGCAGGGCGCATCGGGGGAGAACTTCCCGCCGCCGGTGCCATTGGTGATGTTCTGCTCATAGGCCCACAGCACTGCATTGCAGTAGTAGGTTCCGGCGCTCACATCAGAGAAGGGCGTTGTTCCCGTAACCTTGGGGGAGCCGTTGGCCCGCCACAAGAAAGTGGCCATCTGCGCCCGGGTGCAGGGGGCGTCTGGGGAGAACTTCCCGTTGCCGGTGCCGCCGGTGATGCCCTGTTCCACAGCCCACAGCACCGCATCATATCGTGCTGCCATCCCACGCATTCTGAAACGCCTTTGCAAGCGTCTGATAATAGGCGCTCTCGCCTATACGTGCATCGAACTGCGTATGGCACTTTTTGCAGGTGTAGCCGGTATCGTCCATTTCATGTTCGCAGAGGGAGAGATAGACCTTGCCGTCCTCGCCCAGACTGGTCACGCTGTCGGCGGCGTCCGCCTTGAAGTTCTCGGCGCTGAGCGTCACGCCGCTTGCCGGTTCGGCAATGAGGAGACTGCCGCCGGCATTGGGCTTTATGCCTTCATACACGCCCACACGGATGACCGAATCCTCACTCAATGCGCCTGATACAAGAATGGGCAGCTTCCAATCATTATTGGCGTAATAACCGGCCTTCACCAAGCCGGAAACAGTGAGCTCAGGAGCTGAGCTTTCCTGTCCGCCGTAGTAAACGTCATATCGATTGTTGTCGGTAACGGTAGCATCGGTGAGGGTAATAGCGCCCTTTCCATAGATGCCGCCGCCCTCGAAGGTGCTGTTGTTTCCGGTGATCGTCACACCCTTGACGGTTACCCCTCTCTCCGAATAAATGCCGCCCCCGTGGCCATAACTTGTATTCCCCGTGGCGGACGCCTTGTTGTCGGTGATCGTGGCGTTGGAGATCGAAACATTGCCGGCGTTAAAGTGGATATAGATGCCGCCGCCGTTGCCGGCGGTCGCTGTGTTGCCGGTGATGGTGCCGCCGTCCATGGTGAAGCTGCACTTCTCACCCACATAGACGCCGCCGCCACCGCCGTCAGACGCACCCGCAGTGTTATCGGAAATGGTTCCGCCATGCATGGTGAAGCTCGGCGGGGCGATATGATTCGTCGTGCCGACAAGGAACACACCGCCGTAGTCTTCATTACCGGTAATCGCTCCACCATACATGGTAAAGGACGAGCCGGTCTGATAGGTGCCGCCCTTTTTACCGACCTGCACGCCGCCGGTGATCGTGCCGCTGTACAGCTCCAATTTGCCGCCATTGACGAGCACTTCGCCTTGAACCCTGCCGCTGTCGGCGCAGTCAGTCAGCGTCAGCGTCGCGCCGCTGCCGACGGTGATTTTGCCGGAAATCGTCTGCCCGTTCAGGCAGAGGTTGACCTCGCCGTCCGTTGGCACAGTCCAGCTCCCCGACACAGACTGCGTCAGATAATAGTTGCCAGCAGAATCAGGCAGGGAATCGGCAGTTGTCCATTCTGTCCACTCTGTGCCAGCAGTGTCATGTTCGTGCCCGTTGACAACTCCATTCCCGCCGCAGACGCAGTGGGTATGTACATCGCCGCTTTCATTAGGGTCGGTATGATATCCGCCGCTTCCGGCGCTGTTCTGCGGATAGGTTCCGAAATAAACGCTGCTGGCCTGCCCGCCGCTGATGTTTGCGGCCGTTCCGCCGTCCACAAACTGTATCGCCTTGCCGGTGTCTGCTCCGGCGGCGAATGCCGTCTGCGAAACCGTGGAAATCATCAGCGCGGCGGAGAGCAGCACAGCGGCAAACCGTCTCCAGTTTTTTCTTATGTGCTTCATCAGATCGCCTCCATATAAAAATGTGGCACAAGAGGGATCAGCCCCCGGAGGGACCCCTCCGGGGGCAAGGGGGTTCCCCCTTGCCAATGGGTTTTGCGTGTGGTCACCCGGCGCTGCCGGGCGGGCCCAGGATGCGGTGCAGGGTATTTTCCGGCTCGCCCCGGGGCAGGGGCTTGACCAGAAATCCGTCCGCCCCCATGCGCTGACTGCGGGGGGCAAAATCCGCATCCTGGGTCACCCACAGCACCCGGACTCCGTGGCGTATATGCCGGGCGTAGTCGCAGTAGTTCATGCCGTCCGCCCCGTCAACCGCCACCACTGCCAGGTCGCAGGGACCGCCATGCTGCAGGTAGTATGCCAGCGTCACCCCGTCGGAAAAGGTTTTTATCTCTCCCCATGGGGACAGCATCTCCCTCCAGAAGTTTTCCCAGCTGTCACAGATCAGCGCGATCATCCCATCGCCTCCCATCGTTCTTTTACTCCACACCGACGCAGGCCATCGGCCAGTTCCTGATCGGTACAGTTCAGAGGAAGCAGCATGGCCACCCCTAAGTCAAAGGCCGCCAGGCCGAATTTCTCGTCGTCGCTGAGCCACAGCAGGGGCAGGTCGTCGGACCGCTCCCGCAGGGCCGTGGCCAGTTCCAGCCCCCGCGCCCCCTTCATGACCACCACCCCGGCATCATACCGGAAACCGGGGACGGAGCGGATTTCCTCCGGGCGGTAGAACTCGTCAAACTCCAGCGCCGCCCAGGGCGCAGCCCGCCGCAGCCGCTGCTGCCACAGATCGGACTCCATAAACGGGGCACAGATGGCCAGCTTCATCCGGGCGCACCTCCTTCCACCAATTTTGAAAATAAAAAACACCAGGCTTTTCACAGTCTGGTGTCATCTATACGGTATCAGGTTGTCAAGAGGAGTGCAAGGTCTTTGGCACGAAGTGCATTTTTTTGGCGCGAAATACACGTCCAGGCCGGTGGATTTATGGTATACTGAAACTGGAATTTTATGCGGACGGGAGGGATCAATATGACGCCATACCGCATTGCCGTGGTGGACGATCTGGAGCGGGACCGGGCGTGGCTGGCGGAGAAGCTGGCGGACTATATGGCCCGGGAACGGTTGGAATACGAGTTGACTGCCTTTGCCAGCGGAGAAGCGTTCTCCGCGGCGCTGGAGCAGGGCCGGCGGTTCAATCTGGTGTTTATGGACATATACATGGACGGTATCACCGGCATTGAGGCTGCCCAGGCCCTCCGGGCCAGGGACATGGACTGCAAGCTGGTCTTTCTTACCACCAGCGAGGACTTTATGCGCCAGGGCTTCTCCCTCAACAGCGCCCACTACCTCATCAAGCCGGTGAAGGACGAGGACTTTGCCCAGGCCATGACCAACTGCCGCCTGGGGCGGGCCCTCCAGGTGCCCACCCTTGCCGTTACGGTGGAGGGGCGGACGTTGGAGGTGGACACCCGTCAGATCCGGTATCTGGAGGTACAGCAGCGCAGCGTGGTGCTGCACACCACCCGGGGAGACCTGCCCCTGGGCCGCAGCTTTTCCGCCGCGGCCGCCCCGCTGGAGCGGGACCGGCGGTTTCTCCTGTGTTTCAAGGGAGTGTTGGTGAACATGGACCACATCGCCGCCCAGACGGGGGACGAGCTGCGTCTGGACGACGGGAGCACCCTGCCCATCGCCCCCCGGCGCAGGCGGGAGATCCTGGCCCAATACAGGGCCTATATGTTTGGAAGAATGAGGGAACCGTAATGAGGAAAAGAAACAGAGGGAGCGCGCTGTTGTTGGCGCTGCTCCTGACCCTGGGCGGCGCTTGGCCCGCCTATGCCGCAGAACCTGAGACCCCGCCGCCTGCGGCCACAGAAGAAAGCGGCCTGCCGGAGGGTGGCCTGCCTGCGCCGGAACCAGAGGAACCCCCGCAGCCTGCGCCCATGATCTCCGCCGTCGTGACCGGCTTTGCCGGAGACGGGCTGCCCGCTCTGCCCGCCGTTACCCTCCCGGTGCGGCAGACGGGCAACAGCGACGACGATCTGGAGCTGCTATACCGGCTGGCGGTTCAGCATCAATCGGTGACCGCCCTTGTGACGGAGGGGGAGGAGAACCGGCAGGAACCCCTGGGCGTGGCCTGGGATTTTGGCGACATCGACCAAACCAAGACCGGGACTTATCAGGCGGTGGGACGGATCGAGCTGCCCGAGGGCTACGTCCTCGCCGAGGGTGTGCCGGGGGCACTGTACATCCCGGTCACGGTGGAGGATCAGTCCCCGGAGGTCATCACCGCAGTGGAATCCTGGTACCCCTATACTGACGCATTTGCCCTGCCCCTGGGCAGTGATTTGGAGGTTCTGGAGGAGAAATTTTGCTTCTCCCCCTATACCCTCCAATGCGAAACGGAGAGTGGGAAAACCGTGACCGCTGCCATCGAGTGGGACTTCTCCGGCGTGGAATTCCAGACCGTGGGGGTCTATCTGGCGGTGGGCACGGTGCTCCTGCCGGAAAACACGGTCTTTGGGGATGGGTTTGTTCTGCCCCAGATCACCGTTCCCGTCTCCGTCCAGCAGCAGGGCAGGCCGGAACTCAACTGCCTTCTGGCCGCACGGGGGGCGCTGGTCTTTCCCTGGGTGGCCCCACCCGGTGATCTGGCTGCTGTGCGCGTATGGCTGTCGGAGGATGGCGGGCCGTGGGAGGAGATTACGGACGGAGCCTACTGGGATGAAACCCAGCTGTCCCTGTTCACCGATCTTCTGAATACGGGGTGCCATTACCGCATCCAGGCCGACTACGATGGCGGACAGACGGGAATCTTATCCTTTCTCTACGCCGACGAGATCGTGCTGGAGGGCTACCACGACGGGGACCGGGACGGCGGGGACACCGGCGGAAATCCGCCCCAGGACATCGTCCAGCCTCCCGCTGACACTGGGGATGACCGGACCGACGCCGCCCCGGAGCCATGGGAGCCGGAGGAGGATGACCCGCCCCGCCGCCCGGAGCCGCCAGAGGAAGATCCGGAGGTTTCAAAACCGGAGCCCTCTCAGGAGCGGGTGACGGAGACCGAAAGCCTGCTGTCCGGGGCCCGGGTGCTGACCATGGCCCAGGTGAGGCCGGTGCGCTTTTCCAAGCAGGGGGTGACCCTCACCCTGTCTGACGCCGCCTTAGACGTTCTTTCCCTCCGTGCTGACAGCGTCTTTTACATCGAGTTGTTTCCCACGGAGGACGGCTTTTCCCTCACTGTGGAGGTGGACGGGCGAGGAATATCCGATTTGCCGGACTGTGAGGTGATGCTGCCGGTCACGCTGGAACAGGATGGAGCTGTCCTCGTGCTGACGGGGGAAGATGGTACGGCCGCTGCCGGAACACTGGATGCCGAGCGGGGCATCGCGGTCTTTCCCATCCGGCACACGGGCCGGTACACCCTGTCAGAGATGCTGACCCAGCAGCCGGAGACGGAACCTGTGCCGGATGCACTCCCCGCCGCCCAATCGGAGAAACCAGTCACAGCAGAGGAAGAAGCAGGGGCCTCCGTTCCCGCGCAGACGAAGCCCTGTGCCGTGTCCACACAGCCGTCTGACCCGTCGGAGCAGACCGCTGGGGAGCCTGCCGCCCTTTCGGACAGCCCGGAGCCCGAACTCCCGGAGCAGGCTCCTGCATCTCAGGAGCCTAAAGAACTGTCCGAGCCGTTTCTGCCTAAACGGGCAACAGTCCTCTCCGCTGCTCTGGTTCTCCCGGGCGGGGCGGTGCTGGTTGGCCTTGGAGCCCTTCTCTGGAGGAGGTGGCGGCGATGAAGCCTGTCCACCGTCAGCTGCTGGCCCTGCTGCTGGCCGTGGTGCTGGGCTCCGCCCTGTGCCTGAGCCTGTATGTCTGGGACAACAAATATACCCGCCCCGGCGCCCAGCCTATGGACGGCCTGCTGACCCTGACGGATGAGGAACTGGAGCAGACCGACCTCCACTTCCTCATCCACGGCTGGGCCTTCTACCCCGCCGTGCTTCTCACCCCGGAGGAGTGGGCTGCACACGGCACGGAGCACTACATGATCTATACCTCCATCGGGGAACGCACCCGCTTTGACCAGCCGGACGGGGTGACGCCCCACGGCTGCGGGACCTATGTGCTGACCCTGGAGCTTCCGGAGAAGCCCGCCCAATACGGTCTGGAGCTGCCGGAGATCTACTCCGCCTATCGGCTCTATCTCAACGGAAATCTGGAATTGCAGGTGGGGGAACCGGACTTGGAGCACTACCAGCCCCGCACCCAGAACCGCATGCTCACCTTTACAGGAAGCGGTCTCACCACCATCCTGCTGGCGGTGCGGGATGACTCCCATTTTTACAGCGGGCTGGTCTATCCCCCGGCCCTGGGCACACCCCTAGCAGTCAACCTCAGCCGGGGGCTGCGGTTGGGACTGGCGGTATGCGTAACGCTGTGCGGGGTATTGGGGGCGGCGCTGGCCGCCTATTTCGGTGTGCGGATGCGCCACAAAAACGCCCTGCTTTTCGCCCTTTTGTGCCTGGCAGGATCGCTGTTCACTGCCTACCCCATTCTGCACAGCGCCGCCGCCCTGCCACCCCGGCCCTGGTATGCCTTGGAGATCTCCGTGGGTTATGCCATGGTGGTGCTGGTGATAACGCTGCAAAACCGGCTCTGTCAGACCCGACGCCCAGTTGCCCTGACGGTGGAAATCGCGGGCTGGCTGTTTTGCCTGACAGCCCTCTGCTACGGACTGCTGTCTCCATACCTGACGATCCCGGTGATGAAAGTATTCTCCCTGCTGATTTTCTGCTTCAAGATTGGTTCCGCGGTCTATCTGTTGGGAGCGGCCCTCCGGGCGGTCCGGCAGCAGGTCCCCCAGGCTGCGCCGCTGTTTTTCGCCGCCGCCTTCTATGCAACGCTTCTTCTCTGGGACAGACTGCTGCCGGCCTTTGAGCCGGTGGTCACCGGCTGGTTCGGTGAGTGGGGCAGCTTTGCCATGACGCTGACCATTGGGTATGTCCTCTGGCGGGACATCGTCAGCGCCTACCGCTTCAATCTGGCCTTCACGGCGGAGTACCGGCAGATGGAGCGGCAACTGGCCATGCAGGTGGAGTACGCCGACCAGCTCGCCCAGCGCTCCGACGAAAACCGACGGCTCATCCACGACTTCCGTCAGCACCTGCGTACCATCACGGAGCTGGCGGGACAGATTGAGAGCCGTCCGGAGACCGAGGAACACCGCCGGGAGCTGCTGCGCTATCTGGAGGATTTCCCTTCCGTTCTGGCACGGCGGCCCGGGGTGTCCCCCGGCAGTTTCTGCAACCGGGCGCCGGTGGACGCCCTGCTGCAATATTACAGCGCCGCCGCCCAGCGGCAGGAGATCCGGGCGGACCTGGCTCTGACCATTCCGGCGGGGGTCCCTCTGGGGGACGTGGAGTGGTGTACTGTTCTGGGCAACCTGCTGGAAAACGCCCTGGAGGCCTGCCAGCGCCAGAGCCGGGGGGAGCGGCGGCTGTCCCTCACCAGCCGGGCCACGGAGGGGACTCTGTTCCTTCTGGTGGAGAACACCTACGACGGGCGGTTTGACCGGTCGGAAGGACATATCCTCTCCCGCAAGGCAGGAGGTGTCCGCTGTGGCATCGGCCTGAGCTCGGTGCGGGAGACGGTGGAGCGCCACGGCGGGACAATGGATCTCTACCCCGGAGAGGATGTCTTTCAGGTGGGGATCACCCTGCCGATTCACAACAGATAATGAACACTCCAATTGGTAAAGAGAAGATTACTGTAACGCGCCCACAAACTTGTAGTAGATTGTGATGATTTTCTCCTTGCCGATGCGGTTGCGGCCTATCATGGGGGTATAGATGTTGATGCGGTTAATGAGTTCGTTGAGCATACTTTGCCATACATCGCAAAAGTTGCGAGGACATTGGATGTAATTTCTATTCCGCTCTCAATTTTCTTCTGCCTTAATCTCTCCTTAGAGTGGAATCTTCTGGCTGGTTCATCATGAACCTATCCTCGGTCCACCGCCAGGGCAAAATCTCCCCCTGGCGGTGGATCTTTTTATTTTGAATTCACACCAGCCGGTATAGATCGGAACTGAGACTCCCATTCTCCCGCCAGCGTGGCTCTCTGGTGAGCAGACCGGCTCCGTAGAGATCGTCCAGCGCCCGCTTGACCGTGGAGCGGGAGAGACCCAGTTCGGCGGCTATGGTCCGGATCCCCGACCGGCACCGCCCCTCACTGTCGACGTGATCTTTGAGATACATATAGACCGCTCTGGCCCTGTGGCTCAGATCGGAATGGTAGATATCCTGAAAATAAGCCATACACGATATAGTCAGATGAGCGGCAATCATGGCTCGATAATATTAAAATACAACTTCGGTGTGGTCATACTGGTGCACAGATCCTCAAACAGTGTCATATCTCCACTTTCTGTTGTAACAAGCTTAGCGATATTTTCCTGATCACTGTTTGCAATGGCGAGAATACCGGTGCGGACGGTTGAGAGCGTCAAGTCGGCCTCCGCCGTGCCATCGTCCTTATAATACAGCAGGACGCCATGGTGGAGCTTCAGGAAATAATCCTCGCTGTCCGTGAGCTTAAGCCGGATGGTAAAGGACGTATCTGCAAGCTTTTCCGTATCGAGCATGATACCCATGTAGTCTAACATTGTCTGCGCATCCATGCCCTGCGCCGTCGTGCCGGCGCCGATGCTACTGACCTGTGGATAGCTGCCTGTACCGTTTCGCAGCTCATATGCTGCGGCGAGATACGCGTTGCGCCACGCGCCGGACTCCGCCTGATAGCCAAGCTGCTCGAGCGCGTCCGCGCAGAGATACCGCGCGTCCATATTTTCAGAGTCTGCGAAGACGAGCGTGTTTGTGATCTGCGCGACCCACTGGTATTCGCCCTTCTCATAGTCCGCGCGCGCCTGTTCGAGCACTTTTTCGGGATCGCCGAGATATTCGACGAGCTTTTTCGCGTATTCGCTCGGCTCCAGCTCGTTCAGGTGCACGGGATTCGCATCATACCAGCCCATGTATTTCTGATATACCGCGCGGACGTTGTGGCGAAGCGTGCCGTAATACTGCCGCGTGTACCAGACCTTATCCAAAGCCTCCGGCAACTCGATCGTGGCGGCGATCTCCGTCGCGGTGTAGCCCTGATTGATGTACAAGAGTGTCTGGTCATGGATGAATTTATAGACAGCGGCGGTATTGGTTAGATATTCCTGCACCACATCGGCTCCCCAGTGCGGCCAGTTGTGTGACTGGAACACAACCTCCGCGTCCGAAAAGAGCGTCTGCGCCTGCGTGATGTACCGCGCCCAGTCGTTGGCGTCGCGTACCTCTGCGCCGCGCAACGTGTAGAGGTTGTGCATCGTGCAGGTGCAGTTTTCCGCCATCCAGAGCGCCTGTTTGTCCGGGAAATACGTATTCATCTCCGCGGGAGACTCCGTGCCCGGCGTCAGCTGGAAGACAGCCTTCACGCCGTCAATTTCCGTCTCAAAGAGTGTGTCGGTGACCTCATATGTCGGTGCGAGATAGCCCGTGCCGCCCTGCACGACGGTCAGACCGATACCGACGGAAAGCCGTCCCTGCTCACTGTATGGCAGGAAACTGCCGTACTGGTAGATCGCGCGGCGCTTCATCGCCGTCCCGACCAAGACGTTTTCCTTCATGACCGCGTCGGCAAAGCCCTGCGGCACGATGATGGCTGTCTTGCCTGAGGCAATTTGCTCGTCCAGTGGAAGCGATGCGTCCGCCACATCTTCTGCGCCGATCAGCCCCTCGATGCCGCCGTAGTGGTCGACATGCGCATGACTAATAACGACAGCGACAATGCGGTCATCGCCCATCTGCTCACGGAAGAGCTTCAGTGCCTCGGACGCAGTATAGCGGCTGCTGCCGCAATCCATGATGATCCAGCCGTTTTCACTGCGGACGAAGGTGATGTTCGAAATATCATAGCCGCGCACCTGATAGATGCCGTCCGTGACCTCAAACAGGCCGTAACGGGCGTTGTACTGCGTGTTGCGCCAGAGGCTTGGGTTTGCAGACGTGGGCGCATCGCCGCTTTCCCGCACGAAGTCATACGCATCCTGCGACCAGATCGTCATGCCGTTTTCGGCCTGGATGACGAGCGAGTCCGGCGCGAAGATGAGGCCGCGGCCTGCAAATTCGGCCTCCTGCTCGTCGTCAAAATCGAGCAGCTGATAGACCTCAGCGTTGGTCTGCGCTGTAATTTCTGTTGCAGCTTTGCTTTCGGCATTCAGCGGTGTGGATTCTTTAGATGGCGCTTTGTCGCAAGCGGTGACAGAAAGCAGAAATAAGAACATGAATGCTGCCGCAATCATTCGTTTCATGGGCACTTCCTCCGTAATGAATATGATTGTTTAAAAGGAATCCGGCGTTCAAAACGCCGGATTCTGAAATGAATTATTTCCCAAGTACGCAGGAGAACTTGATCTCCTTTTCTACTTCACTCAGGTCGAGTTCACCACCGTCGGCGACAGTGATGCGCACTTCATAGAGCGTTCCTTCAGTGAGTTCCGTCACAGCCTCACCGGCCTCATCCGTGATCGACCATATCTCGTGAAGCCCTTTTCCGAGGAAGAACTCTCCGGTTTGCTTACCGAAATGCTTGCAAAACTGCCGCGTCCTGAGCCGGTTCTGACTGTGAAAGTCAGCGGCAGTGACGTTCGTCTTCGCTACCGGGACATTATTTCCGCCGAGCATTTTGCTCATAGAATCAACATCCGCACCACCGCCGGAAAAACGCTGGCCACGCGCCAAAGCTTCAAGGCGTTCACCGAGCCGCTTAAAAAAGATCCGCGCTTTTTCGTCTGCGGCCGCGGTGTGATCGTCAATTTAGAGCACGCCGCTGATTTCCGGGATGCCGCCTTCTGCATGACCGACGGCAGCCGTGTCTATGTCAACCAGGAGCTTCTGAAGCCTGCCCGGCAGGCGTTTATGGAATTTCTGCTGCAAGGAGAGCGTATGAGATGAAAGATATTCTGCGTCCGATGCTGGAACTGTTCGTCGCACTCCCTGGCCTTTTGCTTGCATATTTCCCTGTAAAATCCTATCTGAAGCAGTCGCCAAGAAACCTTGCCGCCTGGCTTCTGCCGCTGATGGCGGGCCTGGGCGTCGGCGGCGGGCTCGTCTGCTATCGGCTTCGCATTTCTACTGTTTTTGTCCTTGTGGGTATCACGCTGCTTGCGATTGTCCTGTATACCAGAACGCTCCGGATATCCCTCTGGAAATCCAGAACGATCGCGCTGTCGATCTGCGCGGTATTTGCCTGCCTGAATAGCCTTTCCAGAGCCGTCAGCGCGGCGATTGTCCTGCATATGCAGCTGCCGCCGGATGGGCCCTGGTTCTGCTTTGCTGCCTGCGTTTTTTATAACGCAGTTTGCTGGGTTTTTGTGCTGGCGGCATCCTATCCGTCGACCCATGCGGTGCGTGCGATGGTCGAGGACGACAATTTTGCACAGACATGGTATGTGTTCCGGGTTTTACCGCTGGTGTTCATCCTTCTAAACCTGTTCATGATCCCGCGTTACCAGACAACACTTCAGACAGGAAGGGTTCTGCAGGGTTACATTGTGCTCAGCATCGCGCTTCTGGTGCTGCTTCTCTGGTTCAACACGATTTTCCTTCTGATGGCGAACAGCCTCAACCGCAACGCAAGATTACAGCAGGAAAACCAGCTGCTTTCCATGCAGCAGCAGCGCTATGAGAGCCTCAAGACCGCCATTGAAGAGGCCCGGCAGGCGCGGCACGATATGCGCCATCAATTAAATCATATTTCTGCGCTGGCCGAGGCTGGTGAACTGGAGGACTTGAAAAGCTACCTTGCAAAAACTGTCTCCCGCATCCCGAATCTCGATATGTGCTTCTGTGAAAACCGTACGGCGGACAGTGTTGTCGGCTATTACTGCGCTCTTGCAAAGCGCGAGGACATTCCCTTCCGCACCAAGCTCGATCTGCCGGAATCGCTTCCGATCGATGAGGTCGATATGTGCCTGATCTTATCCAATCTACTGGAAAATGCGCTGGAAGCCAGCCTTCGCACCGCACCCGCCCGCCGGCAAATCGAAATAACAGCATATGTGCATGCCAAGAGGCTTCTTCTGATCGAGGTTGTAAATGCATTTGACGGTAAAGTCAACGAAAAAAATGGCGTTTTCCTCTCATCAAAGCGAAAAGAAAGCGGAATTGGTATCCAGGCTGTCAACCACATTGCGGAAAAAAACGGCGGTACAAGTACGTTTACCCATCAGAATGGCGCTTTCTCCGCCAAAGTCATGCTCTGTGGATAAGTGGAAATCCATAGTGTATGAAATACATACTACTCCCAAGTAACCACAAAGCTCCCCTGGAAAGCGTTTGCCTTCCGGGGGAGCTTATGTTTTACTTCCATGCAGCTCGTGCTTTTACAGTCTGTATTCCAGCTGGCAGTCGAACGGTTCGGCCTCTACATGCTTTTGCAGGGGCTGGGCCGCATCTACACAGCCCAGAGAGCGGTAGAACCGCTGAGTCTCTATGGCGGAGTGGGCGGAGAAAGCTCCACTGGCCGCTGTCATTCTGTTGTCAGCCGTTTGCGGTCTGCGGGTCAATGATGATTTCCACAAACCGCCACAGGACGG
>ENA-UOJC01001027-UOJC01001027.1-human-gut-metagenome-genome-assembly--contig:-C104-NODE-1027-length-42110-cov-18.655808_pt1 | contig 42110 bp, 31 predicted proteins | sample MGYA00242339_ERZ723886 | MGnify/ENA metagenome assembly ERZ723886 | reverse complement strand
GAGCCGACAGGCGAGGTGGAGCGCTTCGAGTTAATAAACGGAAGAGCGCTACGAGCCGACAGGCGAGGTGGAGTGCTTCGAGTTAATAAACGGAAGAGCGCTACGAGCCGTTAGGCGAGGTGGAGCGCTTCGAGTTGACTTTATAAGGAGGCAAAAATGGCAGCTACACAGGTAAATCCTACCAGAATGGAACTGACCCGTTTAAAGAAGAAGCTTGTTACGGCAACCAGAGGCCATAAGCTGTTAAAAGATAAACGAGATGAGCTGATGCGGCAGTTCCTTGATATGGCAAGAGAGAATATGGCGCTTCGTGAGAAGGTTGAGGCCGGTATCAAGGCCGCCAATACGAATTTTGTCATAGCAAAAGCCGGCATGTCTGAACAGATCCTTCATACGGCACTGATGGCACCGAAACAGGAAGTCCAGCTTACCTGCAAGGATCGAAATGTTATGAGTGTAGATATTCCGGTATTTGAATATACAACAAAAAGTGCGAATGAGAATGATATCTATTCTTACGGTTTTGCATTTACCTCCGGTGATCTGGATGATGCAGTAAAGTCACTTGCTGACATCCTTCCGGATATGCTGAAACTGGCGGAGATTGAGAAATCCTGTCAGCTTTTGGCATCGGAGATCGAAAAGACCAGACGACGTGTAAATGCACTGGAGCATGTTATCATTCCTGAGACAAAGGAGGGCATCCGATATATCAGTATGAAGCTTGATGAGAATGAGCGAAGCACGCAGGTGCGACTCATGAAGGTCAAGGATATGATGCTGGAGGAAGCCCATCACTATAAAGAGCATCAATTTGAGTGATGCAGACGGACGAAAACTCCTGATATTATACATTGTTATTACGCAAAACGCTTGCGCTCTATCCTCGGTGCAACGGTACGTAAGGCAGCAAGGGACGCTGCCTAAGAACCGGCACTCGGATAGGTTTGCTACATAACAAGTATAATATCAGGAGTTTTCTGCTTGTTGTTATATATAAATAAGATTTTATTTGTTTCGTTCAGCAAGTTGAGCCTTTAATCTTGCAATCTCATCATTTTTTTCAGATAAGGTAGCATTCATTTTAGATACTGCTGCATTCTTTTCAGCGATGGCTTCATCCCGTTCTTTTTTCAATTCATCGATCATGTAGTTGACGGTATTCTCATCCAATTTTCGTAATGCTTCAGAAAACATGGTAACAACCTCCTCCGGGTGAAACAGATATTCTGACATATCCATGCAGATAGTCTCCATCCATGGATAGTCGGATATCAGTGCTGCAAGGTCATCCATGGTAGTTGCCGTTAACAGGGATAACCATGCGTTAAGTTCGTTGATATCTTTAGAATACTTACTTTTTCGGAAGACGTCAAGGGCAACGACATAGTATTCCTGTAGAAGACGAAGGTCGATCCCGGTATCAAATGCTGCTTTTCCGTGATGCAGATAAATGTCAGCCAGGTCGGCAGTTTTACATTCTTTCGGGCTGTTTTCAAACATTACGATCGTATAAACGGTTTTCAGATCCTGATAGGTGAATGTACTTCCCTTTTCCCCTTTTACTCTGATAGTTTCTTAAAAAATGGATCATAGGTTCAAGGCAGACTTTTCTTCCCTTCCATGAATTCGAGAAAGCGCGATTTCCATTTGTCAGGCCAGTTCAGATATGTCCGATAAACGGATGGATTCTTTTTCAGTTCCATTAGACATTCATCTTTGGTTCGAGATGGGAAAAGCTGTTTAATATTTGTAATAGAAGACTTTGGTCTGTTACATTCTGATGTGGTCATGATATTATTGTTTTTATTTTCATTGTACACAAATTTGTTTCCTCTTAATTTCCGGCGCCTTTTTTGTCGACAAGAAAGCCAAGAAACTTACCATTCCTGCAACTGTAAAAGTGAAAGACGTTACTTATAAAGTAACTGCGGTTTCTGATAAAGCATTCAAGGGCAATAAGAAGCTGACAACAGTTACAATCGGAAGCAATGTAACGAAGATCGGTAAAGAAGCATTCTCTGGTTGTAAGAACCTGAAGAAGATCACCGTTACGGCTGGAAAGCTGAAGACCATCAGTAAGAATGCATTCAAGGGCATTAATAAGAAAGCAACCATTACTGTGAAAGGCACAAAGAAAGCAAAGATTGCTTTAAAGAAACAGTTGAAAAAGAAATCCATCGGATATGTAAAGACATGGAAGATAAAATAATAAGGAACTGAATTTATAAACCCCTTGCCTGTTATGGATATGAGAAATATATGAATCTATAGCAGGCAGGGGTTTTGTTATATTTTATATGATATGAGATGTTGTATCCGGATTTTTTATGGTTAAACTTGTTTTCCCCTCGGATATCCGTTACAATCAAACATGGAGAGACGGCGGCAATATATTAAGATATGCATGTTATTCTGTTCTGTCAGGAAAGGAGATGGGACATGGATAACGAATTAATATATTCCGCTGATGCGACATATCAGAAAGCACAGTATGATGCCAGCGCCAAACGGCTACTGGGTCAGAAGATCATACTGGCGCATATACTGATAAGAATGGTAGACGAATTTAAAGGCATGGATGCAGAGACGGTCGCTTCGCTGATCGAGGGCGAACCGTATATCAGCCAGGTTCCGGTAGAACCCGGATTAACGAACAAAGAAACAGTGGATTCCGGAACCGGTGAACGGATTGTCGGGCTGAATACAGAAAGTTCCGAGATCGATGAGGGAAAGGTGTATTTTGACATCATTTTCTATGTACGGATGCGGGACGGACTGGCAAAAATGATCATCAATCTGGAAGCGCCGCAGACAATGACGGCAGAACAAAAATTGAAGCTTATGAAACAGGAGTATGACATACCGGTAGAGAGACGCGGTATAAGAGATGGGGTGAAGATCATGTGCAATCTGAGTGAAGGCGTAGAAGAAATGGGATATGTAAAGGGCGAAGCCGCGGGAATGATTGCTGGCAGAGCAGAAGGCGAAAAAATAGGCGAGGCACGAGGCAAGGCCATTGGAAGGTCTGAAGGAAGATTAGAAGGAAAATCTGAAGAAAGAGCTGATATTATCCTGAAAATGCATAAGAAAGGCTATTCCTTAGAGCAGATCATGGATGTAACCGAAATGAGTGAAGCTGAGATTAAGGCAATCATAGAATAAAGACATAGGCAGAACAGGTAACATGTATATTTTAGTAGAAAATCCAGATATGGCAGAAATGCCGTATCTGGATTTTCTAATATAAATGTAAAACCAAGGAACAGTTTTTTATATTTATTGCTGTATTTCCAGATATTCCTCCAGGCAAATTCCTTTATCGTGGATTTCCTGTGCCACATTTTTACCAACATAGCGGTAGTGCCATGGCTCATAAGAGATTCCTGTAATATCGGATTTATCAGAAGGATAGCGGAGAATGAAACCATATTTGTAGCAGTTTGCCATGAGCCATTGCTGGGTAGCGGTGTCTCCCTGTGAATCATCCAGATTCTGGTTGCTGACAGAACAGATATCAACGGTAAGTCCGAGCTGGTGTTCGCTGGTTCCGGGATAGGCGACCCAGGTAGCGGCATAGGCTTTTGCATCATCACTGCTATAGCCCTGTTCGATATAAGAATTGTATTTATTCGTGTAGAGCTGCTCCTGCTTTTCCTGTGTCCGGTAAGACGAACAGATAAGAGGATCAAGACCTTCGGCTCTGGCATCATCCATCATAGCCTGTAAGCCATCATATGCACGGCGGTCAATGGATTGACCATTTCGGAGTTGTACCAGATCTACGCTCCAGTCAGATGGTAATGTGTGAGACATGTTGACCAGAGTTAAGAGCCCATTATTTTCCGCCTCTGTAGCAGAAGCAAGTGTTTGAAGAACTGCCTGAGTATCAAGATCGGATGATTCTGAATTATTATCTGATCTCCGGGTTGAAGTTTGTACTGCCTGTGCTGACAGTTCGGTGGCTTCATCGCTGCCGGTAGTGGGAGCAGATATATTTTCTGAAGACAATTTCATTTTCTTAATCTTTCCTGCGATGATTACAATCATTAATAATATTATGTAAAGGACTGCAAGTGATATGACAGTTCTTTTCTTTACCGTACTTCCGAATATATGTAACATAATGTGTCCTCCTTTGTAACTGCTGTTAAGTCTATAACTGCACTGCATAGAAAGACACTCAAAAAAGCATAAGAAATGAATCAATTCTGCATCCTTTTTGCACGGATGACCGACTGTATTTTTTTGACAGATTATGCTAATTTGTACATATCGTTTTTCGATTTATTTTCTACTGTATCTGAAATCGCAGAGATCTGCGCCCTCAGCGATCGTCTTCGTCCGGGTGAGCTTCATTTGCATCATATCCGCGAGAACATAGTCCATCCGACAGAGATATTTCGCCAGTTCAAAGCATCCTTCATCCCGACAGAGATTACAGATACCGCAGGTATGATAGTCGTAGCCAAGTTCAAAATCATCTTGAGGAGTTCCCTCAATGATATCAACGACCCAGTCATTTTCATATCGGCGCAAATGAGAATCTGCTGACCATTTCAGTCTGCCCGGCATCTTCTTTTTATCAAGATAGCTGTCGGCATTTCCAACCGCTATATGAAACAGCTTGTTGGCAGATAAGCCATCCTTGTACAGTTCATAGCAGGCTTCCGGTAACAGGGATGTCTTACGGTTTAAGGCGATAAAATATGCCCCCATGCAATAGGAACTCATGAGTCTGGATTTGCCGATGCCCTTTGCATTTTTCATAATAGATACATATTCCTGCTTGATCGCTTTTTTATTAATATCCAGTTTTTGTTTTGCTGCCTGTTTCATACAGGAGCTGTGATAGAAATATCCAAATAATTTCTGCGTAAATCCATATTCCATTTTAAGCTGCCTCCATATTAATCAAATTCCAATTCGATGATCTGGCACATTTTTGATCGATCCAGATAACGGAAAACTATATTTGTAATAAAACCATAGCGCTTGTTCAGCGGACGGTAACCTGTCAGATATGGGTTGCTCACTGCAGATGAGATATGACCGCTCCATTCCTTTTGTCTGGTCGCACCCATAATGCAGCCGATATTTCCCAGCATACCTTTCATATTGTCCGGAACTGTAAAATCAATTCTATCGAAAAGCGCCTGGCAGTCATGATCCATGAAGAGATCCGGATAGAGATCCATAGCATATTTTCTTCCATACAGAGGAATCAACAGTGTTTCCTGTACGGTTCCTTTTTCAATCTTAATTTTTTCCATGTTCTGGGTCCTCCTGTTTTCTTATTCCAAGTTCCGCTTCCAGTCCGTGAAGCAGAATATTCATTGCCTCTAAAAATGCCTGTTTGCTCTCAGATGTGATTCCGTTCTTACAGTCATCATCTGCGATTAAATCGCAGACCATAGAGAATTCGGAAGATGAGAGCATGTATATCGTTTTCTCCGATAACATATTTGATGCCAGCCCGCGTCTGTATAATTCTGAATAATACTGCAGGCTGAATGGGACGCAGCGGTCGATATAGATTTTACGAAAACGGTTCAGATATGTACCTGAATCATTTTTCAGCAGCATATGAAATAACTGCATGTCACCTTCTAACAGTTCGAAGGTGCGGACCGATATTCGTGAATATAAGATCTGAATCAGCTGGTCATCAGACATGGCAGAAAAATCTATATTTAACATGGATTCTGTGAGTTGCATAAGTTTATTGCCACTTTCAGCAAAAATCTCTTCAAACATATCCTCCTTACCGGAGAAGTGCTTATAGATCGCTCCCGGGGTTATACCTGCCCGTGCTGCAATTTTTCGCATTGAAGCATCCTGATAACCATATTCCAAAAAGATTTCTCTGGCACTTGTAAGGATGGCTTCTCTTGTTGCTTTTGTACTTTCTCGGATTGTTCTCACTCCTTTTTGTTCAAATGGTAAACACTGTTTACTTTATAGCACAGATCATAAATGAAATCAAGAGAATAATGAATATAAGATTAAAACGCTGAATACAGCCAATATCTTGCACTTGCGTTATATGTAAAATTTATGTACAATATTACTGTATGTCTATTTGTAAGTTGACATAAGTCTAAATGCGTATGAAGTAATAGAAAAGTGCAGGAGAAATGAAAATGAAATTATCGATTATTTGCTATTTGTCGGATGATAAGAAATTAAATCAGACAACAGTGGAAGCACTTGAGAAAATGGCATCCTATAGTCTGGAGCATGACAATCAGGTTACAGTCGCAGGAAAGCATGTTGATAAGAAATATAATAATGGTAAAAAAGACTCGGTAACAGCTTCCTATGAGGTGGAGGTTATTTTAAATACAGATCGTGTACAGGACGATCGTTCATGGTATGAAAATGTTATTACCAGAATCGGAAATCATGCATTTACAAGTAAAGTAAATAAAGAAACGTATGTATCCGAGCAGGACGCACACCAGAAGATGGCAGAGAAGGCTTCCGGTGATTATATTATGATCATACATGCAGGTGATGATATCTCGTCGAATCTGGCAGAAGTATTTGTAAAAGGAAATGTTCACTGCTATGACATGGACACATATATGATAACAAAGGCGTTTCATGATGAGACATTTGGAGCGTTTCGTAATTATAAAAAGGTTACGGATGGAGAGGATATCAAATCCTTTTATATTATTGATCTGAAAAGTAAGTATGATTGTTTTCCATTTGGATTTGGTGGCGTGATCATCCGTGCAGAAGCATTCAAAAAGCAGTCGGTTGATCCGGCTCTTGGACTGGAGGCAGAACGGGATTTTATGCTTCGATTGATGGCGAAGACGATGAAGACATGTTTTCTGCCATATGCGACATTAACAGCGTATGAGTATGAAGAACACGATAATACTTTCTATCGCGGACTGTATATGAGAGAGTGGTATTTTGAATCAGTTACTGATTTCTGGATGCCGTTTTTACAGGAAATGAAAGAGACATATGGAAGTATTCCTGTATTTATCCAGTATAATTTCATGTATTCCATTATGGCGAGATTTAATGGAAACATGGATAATAAGAATAAACATGTGATCGAAGAGGGACATGGTGAAGAATATCTGGAATTGATCGGACAGGCATTTCGTCTGATCGAGGAAAATATCATGTTGAACCGGAATAAGGTAAAAGATTGTATCACCGGTGATACGATGAAATGGGTATATGGAATCCTTCGAAACGGAAAAGACTATAAGTTTGAACGTTTCTTCCTCGCAGGAAAGATCTATTACGGAATTGGAGATACATTATTTAACTCTCTGATGAGCCTTTCCACAAATATATTATTTATAAATTACAGAGATGGTAAGCTGGAGATTGACGGTACGGTTCATCCGATCCTTTATTCAATGGTGGATGAAGTGTATTTCCGGTATGACAATAAGAAATATAAGATCCAGTATAATGAGAGATATGGCCTGACAAAGGCATTTGGTGCGGCAATCTGTAAGAGACACTCATTCCATTTGTCGATTCCGGTTAAGGATAAGTCTGAATCTGAGTTATTCTGTGAGGCTGCGATCGGAAGTCAGTTAGAGCCGATCAATATTCGGTTCCCATCGCATTTCAGCCGTGTCTGCAATGCCTTTGGAAGCAGCCATTGGGTATTTGGTGATAACAGAGAATACATGATGACAGCGGAACGAAAGGGTATCATCATCCGTAAAGTCAATAAGCGTCAGAAGTTTATCAAGGAACTTAAGCTGTTAAAAGACATGCTGATGAAGAATAACTACACCAGAAAATATGCATTACTTAGAGTCCTGTATTTTATCTGCAGACCATTTATGACCGGAAAGCCGATCTGGATGTATATTGATAAGATCTATAAGGGCGGAGATTCTTCCGAGTATCTGTACAAATATGCAAGTGCGCAGAATAAGAAGATCAAGCATTATTATCTGGTCGATAAAAAGAGTACAGATTATAAGCGCCTGAAGAAAGAGGGCTACAAGCCGTTGGTTCGTGACTCCTTGAAGCACAGACTTGTTTTCCTGTATGCGGATATGATGGTTATATCGAACTCAACAGTATATGCATTTAACGGATATACACTTACAAATTCATCTTATATCAGAGATCTGACGCATTTCCATGTTTGTTGCGTTCAGCATGGCATGTCAGTTCAGAAGATCGCGATCGCCCAGAACAGACTTCGAGATAATACCAGATTGTATTTCTGTGCATCGAAGTATGAGATCGATAACCTGTCAAGACCGGTATATGATTACGTTGGCTATGATGCCTTGAAGCTTACCGGTGTGCCGCGTTATGATGGACTGAAGGATCGCGCGAAGAAGCAGATCATGATAAGTCCGACATGGAGAATGCAGGCTGCTATGCCGGTTCGTACCAGTGAGAGCGAACAGCGTGATTATAATCCGTTGTTTAAGGAGTCCGAATATTTCAAGGTATTTAATGCACTTATTAATGATAAGCGTCTGATCGATGCTACAGAGAAATACGGATACCGGATCAAATATGTATTACATCCGATCGTAAGTTCTCAGGTGGAGGATTTTGATAAGAATGATTTCGTAGATATCGTTCCGGCAGTTGGTGATATGAGTTATGAGGATATGTTCTGTGAGTCCAGTCTGATGGTAACGGACTTCTCAGGAATCCAGTTCGATTTTGCTTATATGAGAAAGCCGTTGGTATATCTGCATCATAAAGATATTCCACAGCATTATGAGGAAGGAACATTCCATTATGATACGATGGCATTTGGGGAAATCTGCCATGATAATGATGAGCTGATCCATACATTGATCGAGTATATGCAGAACGACTGTAAGATGAAGCCGGAGTATGTAAAACGTGCCGATGACTTCTTCTATTACAGAGATCATAATAACTGTGAGAGAATCTATAAAGAGATGATAGACTATCAGGAGAAGTATGTCCTTCCTGAGAGATATTGATCAGGTTAGGAAATAAGAGCAGGTGGTTGTCAAGCTGATGACTGCCTGTTTTTTGTCATTATATGCACAGAAAAGACAATTAAAACTTTGCTGTATTTATTATTTGTGATTGTGTAGAGCGCAGATACCGTGATAAAATATATATGGTATTTGTAGAAAAATTAATCTGTGTAACGGAGAATAAATTATAAAAATGAAAGGGAGCGAATGATTATGAAAAAATGGAATAAACTGACAGCAGCTTTTGCCGGAATTGCAGTCTGTCTTAGTCTGATTGGAATTCCGACCGAGGTTCAGGCACAAGCGGATAATAATACAGCGAAGGCCTCACAGCCTGCTGTGCGAACGGGGCAACAGACAGAAGAATCGGCTGAATTATCTGTGTCAAATGCGAGAAAGCTGGATGCAGATAAGATAGGAGAGACAACATCCTATAATGATATGGTGTATTCGCCGGAGAAGAATGGAATCTATTTTGTCCATACGGTAGGCGATGAGGTATATGGAAATTACCGGACATATGAGATTGTATTTTATGATATAGCGAATGGAACATACACAACAGTGTATACCAGCGAGCGTGGAGTTGAAGAATCCTATATGGATGATAATGCAATATATTTTGCTAAATCGGATATATCATATACGAAGAACGAAAAATCCGGCTCTTATGATTATACATGTGATTTAGAGATCACAAATTATAATTTTAAAACAGGAGCGGTAAATAAGCAGGCATTTGAAACATTGGATATTGATGCGAACTGGGTAAATCTGATATCTACCTTTGGAGTCGATTCATATGGAAGATACTATATTGCGACCAATGAAGGTAAACTGTATCTGTTCAGTCCTGAAGGAAAATTATTGAGTACGACCAAATGTGGAAGTGATATATATGAATTTGCAGGCTTTGATAAAACGAATGGTAATTTTTATTACCGAGGATCAGAGAACTGGAGATATTGGGGATATGATCACAGCATGGCAAGTCTGAAGGCTGGCAAGGTAAACAGTGATAATTCTATCACGATCAAGGGAGAGAATATGATGTATCTCTACCAGAATGGATGGTTTGAACATAAGGCTCCGATCCGGATGTTAAATGACAGGTATCTGGTATCTCTGTCTACATTTAATGGGAACATCTGTGTACTGATAGATTCGAATCAGTATGATATAAATGATGTAACTGAGAGCTCTACAAGTATTAACCTGATTGACAGCAGTGTATCCGTATCACCGATCAACATTGCAAATAAAAAAGCATTGAAGATGGCGTTTTACACAGCTGATTCATATTACGGCGATGGAGATATTGACCTTACAAGCATCGGACCAAGATGCGCATTAGGCAGCACAGCAACTTCTCTGATCGTAAAGACAGATGAAAAAGTGTTAACAGAGTATGATATAGCAAAGAACAAAGAGAAGATACGTGTACAGACAAAATATCCGGTCTACACATTTTTTATGGATAAATCTTCCTGTGTGGTAATAGAGAAAAAAGACAATAATTATTATCTTGAGACCTTTGACTGGACATATCCGACGACATTTAATATTAATGCACCTGCCAGCATGAAGGTCGGAGCATCAGGAACAGCAGCTTGCAGTACAAATGGTGGCTTTGCTCTGGACTATACTTATAAAAGTTCAGATCCAAAGATCGTAAGTGTAGATAAAAACGGAAATCTGAATGCATGGAAAAAAGGAACAGCAACGATCACGATTACCGCATCCCCGATCAATGTGAAAAAGAAGATCACGATCAAGGTAACAAATTCCACATTGTCAAAGAGCAGTAATACATATAAATCTACAGGAGCAGTCGGTACAGCATCAGCAACCATGCATCTGAGTACAAACAGTGGATATACATATGGAAATGTACAGACCGCTTATCTGAATGCAAGATCCGATGGAACCTTTGAGCGTGTAGAGTATATCAGAGGTTCGGTAGTTCGCGAGGTTTATGATTCTTCTTATCGGTTAAAGAGCCGGAAAAAGATTAAATGCGAACTCCCGCTATTTGGTGGATATTATAGCGGTGAGAAATACAACTATCTTGTATTTGGCCAGTCAAATCCAAAAGAGAGCAAGAAGAAGGAAGTAATCCGTGTCGTTAAATATGATAAGAACTGGAAAAGGCTGGGCAATTGTAAGATTAAGGGAGCCAATACCTATACTCCGTTTAATGCAGGCGGACTTTCGATGACGGAGACGGCTGGTAAATTATATATACATACCTGTCATACGATGTTTGCCAGTGACGACGGATATCATCATCAGGCAAACTGCACCTTTGTAGTAAATGAGAACAGCATGAAGCTGGTAGATTCGTATTATGGTGTAATGAATCTGTCAGAAGGTTATGTCAGCCATTCTTTTGCACAGCAGATTGCAACAGATGGAACATATATCTACCGAGCGGATCTCGGAGATGCATACCCCAGAGGAATCGCCCTTACAGCGACCAAAGTAAACAAGAAAGTAGGCGATCCATCGATGTATGGTACAGTTATTTCAATTCCGGGAGAGTCAGGATATAACTATACCGGTTACACATTAAATGATCTGCAGCTTGGAGATAATAATTACATCCTGACCGGAACCGGTATCAAGAGCACAAAGACATCTGTAAGAAATATTTATATCAACGCCGGTTCAAAGACAGGTCTTCAGGAGGGTGCTACATGGATTACGGACTATAAGGCAAAAGATAAGGTCACAGTGATGAATCCGAAGCTTGTGAAGATCAGTGGGTCACAGTTCCTGTTATTATGGGAGGAGAATAATACAACAAAGAATACCTATATAACAAAAATGGTTCTTTTGGATGAAAGCGGGAATAAAACATCGGATATTTATTCTTCACCATTGGCACTTGCCATGTGTGAACCGGTCGTTACAAAATCCGGTATGGTTGTATGGTATGTCACAAATAATGGTTCTCCTGTATTTGTAGAGATCAATCCATACCAGTTATCCAAGGTACAGACAAAGTCCAAGCGCGTGAAAACTTTCAAGAAGGATAATACTTTATCATTTGATAATACAGTAAAGACAGGATATCGGAAAGGTGATGTCGTGATCAAAAATAAGATGATCTATAAGATCACTTCTTCAAAGACGGTTGCCTTTGGTGGAGTAACCTCGAATTCAGTTACGACACTTTCGATTCCTAAGACCGTGAAGCTTGGTAAGAAGACCTATCAGGTAACAGCGATCGCATCTCGTGCCTGTGTAAACAGAACGAAGCTGAAAAAGGTTACAATAGGCGCAAATGTAACAAAGATCGGCAGTTATGCATTTTCCGGCTGTAAGAGTCTGAAGACCGTTACGATCAAGTCAACAAAGTTAAAAGCATCTTCAGTAGGATCGAAGGCATTTACAAAGATTCAGGCAAAGGCTACGATCAAGGTTCCAAAAGGAAAGAAGACGGCATATAAGAAGTTCCTGTTAAAAAAGGGAATTACAAAGAAGATGAAGATAAAATAGAGAGCTGGAGATTTTTGTAGTCGATGAGCTGTCAGGCATTTATATGTCTGACAGCATTTTCTTTTATAAGAAAGGAATGACCTGTAAGGTAAAAATATTTCGCTGAGCATAAAAGTATATGATATTGTCCAGAATATAGAAAAAGGGTGGTGGATGTGTACATGAAAAGATCGGCGAAGATTTACATGGTGCTGCTTGTCTGGATCGCAGCAGCATTGCAGTTTTTTATAAATGAGAAAATGGACATGGAAGAAGTATTTGCTGGAGTGCGGGAGACAGATGCGCAGATGCAGATCAATGCGGATGTGAGTGCCTGGGGTGTGTATCAGGTGGCTCATTCTCATCTGGCGCCGACAACAATAAAAAATCTCCTGTTAAATACGGCTGAATATTTTGGCTTAACTTCCGGTGAACTGACAATCACCGGACAGGATGATGCTATAACAACATTTCAAAGTAACGGGGAAAGTGAGTTCTGGATGATTACTTTCCTTGTTGATTCTAATATCGGTCAGAGTTATCTGATCTTTCATACGGACAATATAGAAGCAGTTGACCGGATTCATACGTTTTATAATGATCTGAATATTGATGAGACAGTGAGCGTCGAAGCAGATCTTTCTTTGCAGACAGCAGAGAGTGTGATGCAGCAGAAGAAGACGCATTCGGCAGAAATGAAAAATATATCAGATACAGACTTGTCCGAGCAGCCATCAGGGAAGGACACATTATTAGAAAAATTGCTGGCTGAGCTTCCGGTCACAGGGCTTATACAGAGCAAGGATGGCTGGTATGGGCGGCTGAATTCCAGCGTGCATCTGAGTGATCTGGCAGTGAATAAAAATGTCCGGCTTCAGGAGATGGATTACGGTTCGGTTCATCTTCAATTCGGCGATAAGACAGATCTGGTCAGGTTGTATGCGTCGGTTCTCAGACGATGAAATTTCAGATGTAAAATTTACAAAAAACCTAAGAAAAATAACACGAAATATATATTAATTTTCTCCCGGATATGTTAGAATTAGTTGATTTTTGTCTAATGATAAAAATTATAAATAACTTGAAAAGGAGAGTGTATAAATAATTGGAAAACATTATTGAGTTAAAGCATATCACAAAAAATTTTGATGATAACTTTACGGCTGTGGATGACTTTAATCTGGAGGTGCAGCGTGGGGAGTTTGTAACCTTTTTAGGGCCGTCCGGTTGTGGTAAGACGACCACACTTCGAATGATAGCCGGTTTTGAGATGCCAACAGAGGGGGAGATCTTATTAAATGGTAAGGACATCAGCAAGTTACCACCAAATAAGCGCCCGATCAATACGGTATTTCAGAGATACGCATTGTTTCCACATTTAAATATTTATGACAATATTGCATTTGGTCTGAAGCTGAAAAAGCTTCCAAAGGCTGAGATTGAAAAGAAAGTAAAAAAGGCCCTTGAGATGGTAGATCTTGAGGGATTTGAAGATAGACGCGTTCAGACATTGTCCGGTGGACAGCAGCAGAGAATTGCGATCGCACGTTCACTGGTAAATGAGCCGGAGATTCTTTTGCTTGATGAGCCGCTCGGTGCGTTGGATCTGAAGATGAGAAAAGAGATGCAGCTCGAATTAAAGGAAATGCATGAGAGACTGGGAATCACCTTTATCTATGTAACCCATGATCAGGAAGAAGCGCTTACAATGTCAGATAAGATCGTTGTAATGTCAGAAGGCCGTATCCAGCAGATCGGTACGCCGGAGGATATTTACAATGAGCCGAAGAACGCATTTGTTGCCGACTTTATCGGAGAAAGCAACATTTTTAATGGAATCATGACAGACAAATTAAAGGTTCGTTTCTGCGGTGCGGAATTCGAATGTCTGGATGATGTAGAACATGGAACACAGGTGGATGTCGTAGTACGTCCGGAGGATATCCTGATCGTGCCACCGGAGCAGGGAGCAGTAAAAGGAACGGTTATCTCTGTGGTATTTAAAGGTGTTCATTATGAGATCACAGTACAGTCCGGTAAAAATGAGATCGTGATACAGTCCACAAAGTCTGCAAAGGTAGGTGACATGGTTGGACTGAATGTAGAACCGGATGGTATTCATGTTATGCCTGCGGAGAAGGCGCTGAACCGTCTGGAGACCGGCGTTGACAAATATTATAAGCTGGAATTCTTAGATGGTGAGCTTGAGTGTGATCTGAGTAAGATCGTTCCGTCGTCTCATTATGAGGATGGTGTATTAATGGATGCGTCCGGAGATGTCATCGATCATGAGCGGCTCAAGGTGATCTTAACGATCAAGCCGGATGATATTACGATGAGTGATGATCAGGAGGAAGGTATCATATCCGGTCATATCATTAACCTGATCTATAAAGGAGACCACTACAGCTATGTAGTCCGTACGGAGAATGAGGAAGACTTCATTGTTCACGATGAATATCTCTGGAATATGGATGACTTTGTCAGCCTTGTGATTCCAAAGGATAAGATCCACTTTGAACTTAAGAAATAACCGAAAGCAAAAGGAGACAGAGATGAGTACATTACGTTTTTCCAGAAAACAACTGTGTGTGCCATATGCATTGTTCCTGATATGCTTTGTGGTTGCACCGCTTATAGTCATTATATATTATGCATTTACAAATGGAGAGGGGCAGTTCTCACTGGAGAACCTGACAGGATTCTTCACCAGTCCGAACACGATCGGAACCCTTGCATACAGCTTTGCGATCGCCTGTGTATCGACGGCAGCAGCTTTGTTGCTGGCGTATCCGATCGCCTATATACTTGCCAGAAGTGAATGGAAGAAAAAGTCGATCATTGTTATGATCTTCGTTCTTCCGATGTGGATCAATTTTACGTTAAGACTGACTGCTTTAAAGGAAGTCCTGACGTTGATCGAGCATAATCTGGCATATTATCCGTTTTTGAATTCCGTGATCGGTATGGTATATGACTTTCTTCCGTTTATGATCCTGCCGATCTATACAACATTGATGAAGTTAGATAACAGTCTGTTAGAAGCAGCAAATGATCTGGGCGCAAGTTCTGTTCAGACATTTTTAAAGGTGACGCTTCCGTTATCTGTTCCGGGTATCATCAGTGGTATCGTGATGGTATTCCTTCCGTCTATGACGAACTATGTTGTATTGGATATGTTGTATAACAGCACTTATGTTATGGGTAGCCTGATAGGCAGCTATTTTGCTTCATATGATTGGCACAATGGATCCATGATCGCACTGGTGCTTCTGTTGATCATACTAATCTTTACTCTCTTTACAAATAAATATGAGGGAGAAGACAACAACAGAGGAGGTGCATTGTTATAATGAAAAAAGGATTTCGGGTTGCTTTTATTATATTGATGTTGGTGATCCTCTATCTGCCGATTCTGATCCTAGCAGTTTATAGTTTTACGGATTCGGCAAATATCGGAACGATACACGGATTTTCTGTTCAGAATTATATTACATTATTTACCAAGCCTGAGCTTGCAGATATGATCTGGGGTACGGTTCTTCTTGCGGTTGGATCTGCGTTGATTGCCACTCTGCTTGGAACACTGGGTGCGATCGGTGCATTTTATTCCAAGAAACTTGCATCGGGGATCGTATCTGCGATGAATCAGGTTCCGGTTGTAAATGCAGATGTTGTAACCGGTTTTTCAATCTGTATCCTGCTGATCGTGGTATTTGGTGTCAGCAAAGAATCCTATGTGCCGCTGGTAGTCGGACATGTCGTGCTGTCTGCACCATTTGTCTATCTGTCAGTTGTACCAAAGCTAAAGCAGATGGATGGAAGCTTGTATGAGGCTGCTATGGACTTGGGCGCATCACCATTTACCGCACTGGTAAAAGTAGTTCTTCCACAGATCTTGCCGGGTGTAATTTCGGGATTTGCATTGGCAATTACTTTGTCATTAGACGATTATTTTATTGCGAGTTATACAAAGCCGGCTACCTTTGATACGATCAGTACTTATGTCGTAAATGCGACCAAGGGGTCTCAGACAGAGATCAAGACTGCTTTATGGGCGTTATCAACAGTGATCTTCGTGATCGTTATACTGATTGTTGTTGGTATGAATATGACATCAAAGGCAAAGGCGAGAGCCGGAAAGGCAGGTGGCAGATATGAATAAGAAGAAGTTATTCAAAGGATTTGCCGGCTTCTGTGCCGGACTTATGATGCTTACGCCTGCGGCTTATCTGGTACATGCGGAGGCAGATAATAATGTGCAGGATCAGACAGAAGCATCTGCCATATCAGATAATACAGGAAGTGATGCAGCAAAGACAGATGCTGCCGATGTACAGAAGTCGGATGATACGATCGTGCTTCGAGTATCCAACTGGGAAGAATATATCGACCTTGGAGAATGGGATGAGGACGAAGTAATCGACCTGGAAGATGGAACCGAGATCTTCGGTGAGAATTCCATGGTGACGGATTTTGAGAACTGGTACTATGAGACATATGGTCAGAAGGTAAAGGTGGAATATTCCTGTTTTGGAACAAATGAAGACCTTTATAACATGCTTACTCTTGGTGATAAATACGATCTGGTTTGTCCATCCGACTACATGATCATGAAGCTGATGGCAGAAGAAAAAGTAGTTCCGTTTTCGGATTCGTTTTATGACACGAGTATAGAGGAAAATTATTATGCAAAGGGAGTATCTCCATATATCAGACAGACCTTTGATGAAAATGAGATCAATGGTGAGAGCTGGAGCAAATATGCAGCCGGATATATGTGGGGTGTAACCGGTATCTTATATAATCCGGAGGAGATAACGGAGGAAGAAGCAGGTACATGGAATATCTTGGATAATCCGAAGTTTGCACGTCAGGTTACGATCAAGGATAATGTGCGTGATTCTTATTTTGCGGCACTTGGTATTTTAAAGCAGGACGAACTGACATCAGAGGAATTCACAAATGCAGATACTTATCATGATGATCTGCTTCGGGTAATGAATGATGTCAGCCCGGAAACGATACAGGAAGTACAGGATCTGCTTCAGGATATGAAGGACAATGTATATTCCTTTGAGACAGACAGTGGTAAGGCAGATATGGTATCCGGCAAGGTACTTGCAAATTATCAGTGGTCCGGTGATGCGGTTTATGCGATGGATCAGGCAGAAGAAGATGATCTTTATCTTGATTTCGCCGTGCCGAAGGAATCTACTAATCTCTGGTTTGATGGCTGGGTGATGTTAAAGGATGGTATCGATGAAGATGCCAGAAAACAACAGGTAGCAGAAAGCTTTGTGAACTTTCTTTCAAGACCGGACAATGCAGTCAGAAATATGTACTACATCGGATATACTTCTGTTATTGCAGGAGGCGAAGATGATAATACAGTATTTGATTATCTGAACTGGAATTATGGTGCGGAAGATGGAGAAGAAGATACAACAGAATATCCGCTTGGTTATTTCTTCAGTGGTGATAATTCGGATCCTGATTACATCATAACAGCTCCGGAGGAGCAGACAAGACGTCAGCTCTATGCCCAGTATCCGGACGAAGCGGCGATCGAGCGAAGTGCGATCATGCAGTACTTTGATGCAGATGCCAGCAAACGGATCAATCAGATGTGGATCAATGTCCGCTGCTATAACATTAAGGATGTAACTCCGCAGGTGTGGGTGATTGTAGTAATATTGATCCTTGCGGCAGCAGGGCTCATCGTGCATTATAAGCGTTCTCATTACCATAGTTAATAGTAAGTTGCAAGTATAGTGCCGGTGATTGACAGAAAGTTTAAAGAATAAAAATAGGAATCTTTTATGTTTTGAACACACAATCGTTAGTTTTTTATTTGACTTTTGTGGAACAAGATATGAAGGGTTCCTCTTTTTTGTGGGCGTTACCAGGTCAGTGCGAAATCAAATAATGCAAAATTATCACGGATATTTTCTGACCGGGTTGATACCGGATGACACGAATCCGAAGAAATGGACGAATGAAAGCTGTCCAAAGCATGAATAATAAGATGAAATAATTTTTCAGTGATATTTGAGGAATTTTGGGATTATAATAGATTTAAATGGCATTAATAAATAAAAAATGTTATTATAACTACATAATATATGAATAAAAATAATCAGGAACAGGAGGAAAATTTTATGACAAGACAGGAAGTTTTAATGACCTTTGCACAGGGTACTAAAAAAATATTGGAAAATAATTTCTCTAAAATTATTGTCTATGGTTCTTATGCTCGTGGTGATTATAAGGAAAATTCAGATATTGATGTTATGATATTAACCCCCTTTTCAAAAGAAGAAATAGAACAAGTCGAGAACAAAATTTTTGATCTTGCTTTTGAATTAGAATTGGAATCAGGCATTGTGATTAATCCTGTTCTGGAAAATGAGGAACATTATAAATATTGGTTGGGGGCATTGCCGTTTTTTGATAATGTAGAGAAGGAGGGGATAGTAATTGGATGAGAGACAAAAGAATTTAAGTAATTATCGAATTGCTGAAGCTGAAGATAGTTTGAAAGTAGCAGCACATTGTTTAAAAGAAGGTTTGTATAAGGATTCGATTAATCGGTCTTACTATGCTGCATTTTATGCAGTAAAAGCTATATTGGCGTTGAGTACAGTTGATTTTAAGCGTCATAAAGATGTTATGGGATACTTTAATAAAGAATATGTGGCTAAAGAAATATTTCCGCGTGAAATAGGAAGAAAGCTTGGAACGCTACAAAGAGTACGTGAAAAAAGTGATTATGATGATTTCTATATTGCGTCGCGAGAAAAAGCGGAAGAACAGTTTCAGACAGCGAAGCTGGTTATTGGTGAGGTAAAAAAATATTTGGAGGAGTAATAAAGATAATGATAATAATAGAAGCCTGGGAGAAATTTCTCCCAGGCTTCTATTTTGGATACTATAAATTATAATTCAGAATAACCATAGCTGTTTACAATAGCTTCAATGCGGTTTCCGGCCTGACACATTGGACACTGATCATGAGGATAAGTCTTGTAATCAGGGAGATCCTTTTCGGTAAACAGTGCATGTACCGGATAGCCGTCAACCTCTGTTGCAACAGAGAAGATAGCAGAGATACCTGCGATAGAACCTCCATAGTATTTGATACATTCCAGACTCTTTTTGATCGTTTTACCGGTTGTAGCAGATGCGATCAGAAGAAGCACATGCTTGCCTTCGATCATTGGCTGGAGGTTGTCACGGAAGATCAACTGACCGGAGCTGTGAACCTCAGGTGTAACAACGTAGATGGATTTGTGCTGGTTCATGGAAGTGATACCGTTCTGACTTAAGGTTTCTGCCAGATAAGCACCGATCACTTCAGTTCCGTCCATGCAGACGATCGTGTCAACGATGGTTGATGCCATATATTCGGTTCCCATGGATTTGGCAGCGGCAGCAGCCATAGTGCCTCTGACCTTCAAGGTTGTCATATCGATATACTGGTTGATATGAGAATGGTTTGTAGCAAAGTGACCATTCATCACTTTGATATATAACTGATTATTGTAAGAAGATGTTAATTTCATTGATTCATGTTTCATATGTATGTACCATCCTTTCATTTAAATAACATATATAATTTGTTATACAATCTCTAAAATAGTGTTAACGACCAGATCGTTCTGTTCCGGATTCATGAAGCAGAAGCGGATATAAGAATTATCCAATCCTTTGATGTCGGCACAGCTTCTGATATACAATCCCTTACTCTGGCAATGTTCCACAACTGTCAGAGCAGTAATATCGTTCTTTAATAATTTAACCAGAATAAAATTTGCATCCGGCTTATAGAGTTTGATCGTCTTGCGGCTTGCCAGTGCAGAATAGACGAGATTCCGTTCCGTCTTCATCAGTGTCTGTGTCTTACTTATGTAGGAAGCATCCTTGAACATATCAATGCCGGCTGCCTCGGCAAGTGCGTTGATCGCATAAGGAAAACCAGTGATTGACATTGTCTTTTTAAAAACCGGATTTGATGTGATCGCATAGGCTAATCGAAGACCGGGTACTGCAAAGAATTTACTTGTGTTTCTGAGAACGTAGAGATTGTCATATTCCTTAACCAGCGGAATAGCGGTGCAATCGCCCTTATCCTGAACGAAATCCATATACTCCTCATCAACGACCAGTGCAATATCATTTCCTGCGCAGATCTTTGCAATGAATTCCAGAGATTCGCGGTCGATGACCTGTGATGTTGTTCCATTTGGATTCGAGATAAATACCATATCAATGGATTCATTTAACGTAGAGATGAAATCCGCAATATCCAGTTCGTAGTTTTCTTCTTCGGATAACTGATAGTATGTGATATCACAGCCATTCATTTTCAGAACCTTCTCATAGTTCTGTGCTCCCGGTGAAAGAAGAACAGCATGTTTTGGACTGTTGAATTCAATCACGAGTTTGATAAATTCATATGAGCAGCTTCCGACAATGATATCGTCCGGATCCGCACCAGAATAGCCTGCGATACTTTCCTTTAATCTTGTATATGAGCCATCCGGATAACGCTTCAGATCTTCGATGCTGTTAAGAATGACATTTTTGACAGAATCCGGAACCCCGAGCGGATTCATGTTCAGGTCAAATCTTACAGATTCATTCTGGGAGAGCAGATTGCTCCCAGAAAGATGTGACGTATTTTTTCCCATAAAAAATTCCTCTTTTTCCATATATAATGTTTCAAAAAACTATTTATTTTGCTATAATCAAAATATATGTTTTTATATAATTATACCGATTCGGGGATTTAATTACAAGAAAAATACATGAGTTTTAATAAAATGATTACGAAAGCAAGGAGAACCAGATGAAAGGGATCGTAGAACAGTACGCCAGAGGAGAATTCAATGTAGAAAGACCGGATATTGATATTTCCATTGCAAAGCTGGAACTGGCTGTGGAAGCCGGCTCCATATTTCAGGGAACCTTTAAGGTGGTGTCGAAGAATGATGTACCGATCAAATTGATGGTATATGACAGCAGATACCTGTTCGATTTCAAGAGTCATACATTTGTAGGCAGACGGAATACGGTTGCCTTTTCTTTTGATGCCCGCGGAATCGAAGAAGGCAAGAGCTTCAAAGGACATATCAACATCATAACGGATGGCGGCGAATATAAGATCCCATACAGCGTGGAGGTTGTACCGCCTTATGTTCTGGTCGAAGACAAACGGATCGAGGATCTGTTTCAGTTCGCGACCTTTGCAGAGGAGCACTGGGATGTAGCAGTCCAGATCTTTGACAGCCCGGAATTCGTGCGTACCTTTTTAGGGGATGATGCGATCATAAAGGGTGTCTATGAGAGCCTGAAGAAATCGTTATCCATCAATCAGGCGATGGAAGAATTCCTTGTATATACTCATAAGAAACGTGTGCTCACCCTGACAGCAAAGCAGCGTGAGTTATTGATCGAGATGCCGGACGAGCTGGTTCGTGCAACGATCTCCGTAAATAAGAATACCTGGGGTTATACCCATACCTATATTACATCAGACAGCGATTTCCTGATCCCGGAAGCAACCAGGATCACAGGTCAGGATTTCACCGGAAATAATTATGAACTGAACTTCCTGATCGATCCGACGAAGATCCCGGAAGGAGTATCGGCAGGTTATATCCATTTTAATAATACCCTGCAGAATATCAGCGTGAAAGTCAGCATCAAGAAGCCGGAGGTTCAGCGAACCGAGCCGAAGAACCGTCATGTGAATTTCATGATCAAGAAAGGCCATGAGGCACTGGCAAAAGCATACATTGATTTCCGTACGGATAAGATGTCACTTGCTGATTACACGAAACGTTCGACAGAGGCACTGGAAACACTGGTCAAATACAGACCGGAGGATAATATCTACCGTCTGGGACTGCTTCATATGAAGCTGTTAGAGGGCAAGACGGAATATGTAAAACAGGAATTTGTTCGTATCGATGCAGATGCCGATCTGAACGAGGCAGGCAGCATGGAGAAGTGTTATTACAGTTATCTGAAAGCACTTCTGACAAAGGATAAGGACATGATCGACAGCACGGCAAGACTTGTCCGCGGACGACTGGAACAGGAGAAGGACAAGCTGTTTTATTTCTGGCTGCTGTTATTTGTGGACTACAGTTATACAGAGGATAAATGGAATCTCTATGAGGATATCCGGAAATTATATAATGAGGGTGTAAACAGCCCAGTTATTTACTTTGAAATATGTGATATGTTCAATAAGCAGCCGCTTATGATGAAACGGATCGCACCGCTTGAGATCTCAGCTATCCGATGGGGTATGCGGCATGAGTTTGTATCCGAAGATGTCATTATGGAATTCGTAAAGACGGCTGCAAGAATGAAGCTCTTTGATATTCACGCATTCAAGATGCTGGAGAATATCTATGCAGCAAAGCATGATCGTATGACACTGGATACGATATGTGAAATTCTTCTCAGATTTAAAAAATGTGATAAAGAGTATCATGTATATTATCAGGATGCGGCAAATGCAGGAATTAAATATGTTGGTTTGTATGAGGGCTTCTTAAAGAGCATGGATAAGAAGACGTATCAGCCGATACCGGAATCCATTCTCCGTTATTTCAATTACAAGAATACGTTAGATGATGAAGAGCTGGCGTATCTCTATGCAAATGTCATCATGAATAAGGCACAGAATATGAATGTGTTCCATGAGTATATTCCGGCGATCGAGAACTTCATGGAGAAGAAGATCATCGACGGAGAAGTGAGTGATGATCTGACGGTTATTTATGAAGAATTTCTGGAGCCGGAGAGCGTGAAGCCGGAATTTGCATCAAAGTTAATTAATATCATATTCAAGCAGAAGCTGACCTGTCGGAATAAGAATATTGTATCAGTGGTTGTAACACATGAGGAACTGGAAAAGAGTGAACAGGTGGATGTGATTGATGGAGAAGCTTATGTAGAGATCGTGTCAGAATCCGCTATCATTACATTACTTGACAGTCGGGGCTGCAGATATATCAATACGGTACCATACCGGCTTGAGCCGGTTGTCGGAGAAGAAAATTATCTGGATATCTGTAAAGAGTATAATCCGAAGGATTACCGCCTGTTATTATTTGAGTATAACGATATAGACAGCTTTTCATATAAGGATGCATCCGAGATCAATCTGGCGCGTGATATCTCTAACTGCCCGAATATCAGTTATCTGATCCGGCAGAGAGCACTCCGCCATATGGTTGAGTATTATCATGAGAATTATGATGCGGATATTTTATATAAATATCTGTCACGAATTGATCTGGATTATGTGGAAGTAGAGGACGCTTCCCGGATCATTACATATTACATTTCTTTACGGATGTATGAGCAGGCATTTAACGGAATCCATCGGTTTGGATATGTAGATGTGGATGTGGATGAACTGATACGGATCGCGGAATTCGGAATATCCGATAAGCGCTATGATGATGACAGGACGTTATTATCCATTTGTGTATATCTGTACCGGAGGGGGTATGCGACACAGAAGGTTCTGGCATTCCTGATCAATAACTATAATGGCTCGTTAGAGGAAATGGCAGAGCTGTTTAAGGCAGTTAACACAAATTATCGTGATATTGATATGCTTGCAGAGAATATCTTGGCACAGATGATGTTTGCAGATGCTTATACAGAGGCAATCTTTGATATTTTTGCGCTTTATTACGCAGGCAGAAGCAGGGGCATGGTAGTCAAGGCATTTTTACGGTTCTGTGCATACCAGTATATTATCAAGGATCTGAAGATTCCTGCGGATATCATGGAATGTCTGTATAAAGAGGTGGAGAAGAAGAACATTACAGATGAGATTTCAGAGATGGCGCTGCTCTCTTATTTTGCAGGCTGCGGTGGACGGTTCTCGGCAGAACAGAAGGAATGGATCCGGAATACAGTTCGTCATTTTATAGACAGCAGTAAGATCTTGCCGTTCTTTAAAGAATTTGCATCCTTTGTAACGTTGCCGGATGATATGAAGTTTAAGACCTATCTGATCTTTAAGGGCGAGAGCGGCAGACAGATCTGGGTAAGCTACAGCTTCGGACAGGAAAGCAACAGTATGGCACATTACAAATCGGAGCGAATGAATGAGATCATACCGGGAATCTATATCAAGGAATTTGTTGTGTTCCACGGAGAGACGCTGTTATATTCCATTGATGGTGCGGAGAGCGGTAATTCATCCATCGTTGAGAGTGATATTTTAAAGAATACAACATGTCATAAGAAGAACAGTAATCGATTTGAGCTGATCAACAGTATGCTGATCAGTCAGGAGACAAGAAATGATCAGGAGCTGATCCAGGCGATGGATACCTATCTGAATAACACACATTTCTTTGAGGAGAATCTGATATTGTTATAAGACAGCAGAAACAGGAGGAGATAACATGACGGAACATCCATTATATCTGGGATTGGATCTGAGTCCGGAGTATACACAGTTAAGTTATTATAAGCTGGATGAAGGAGTACCGGAATCAATCTGTCACAGCGATTCCAAAGATACATATCTGCTTCCAAATATTATGTTTTATACAGATAAATATAAAGACGGAACCGGAGCAAAGGATGAATCCGGTTGGAGTGTCGGAGCGGTGGCTGCAGGAAAACGGTTCAAGGAAGATGGCGTGGTGGTTGACCGTATTTACCAGAAGACGATCATCAACGAGGACACGGAGATCTATGGAACAGGTTATAAAGCAAAAGACCTTCTGGTCAAAATGCTGCTGCTTCATATCCGGGAATTTACAAAACAGTTTGAAAGCTATGAGATCAGGCGGCTGGTAGTAACGATCGCAGATGCAGATATTCATATCATCAAGGCAGTGCAGGAGTTACAGAAAGCACTTCATCTGAGTGATGAACAGTTTGAGATTACAAGCCATATAGACAGTGGAATTTATTACATCTTTAATCAGCCGGAGTCATTAAGAAATAACAGTGTGGTGCTGTTTGATTTTAACAGCAGCGGACTTGATTATTACAGATTCGATATTACGCATAACAAATCACCGGAGATCGTAGATGTATTTCATCAGAACCTGAAAGACCGCTTGACATTTTCAGCGTTTAAGAAGGACGATGAGGAGTTGGATGAGCAGTTCGCAGCAATCTGTCAGGAGCTTCTGGCAGAGACTTATGTGTCCTCGGTGTTCCTGACCGGAATTGGCTTTGCGGATAACTGGCTGAAGGAGTCGGCGACGATCCTCTGTCAGGGAAGACGGGTATTTGTCGGTCAGAATATCTATACAAAGGGAGCCTGCTACCGGGCATTTGGCGACCGGCACAGCAAGGTGCTTGACCGTTATCTGATCCGGTCGGAATATACAGTTGGCTTTGATATAGGTATCAGTTTAAATGATGACAGCAAGACATTTGTGCCGATCACCAGAGGAGGACAGGAATGGTTCCACACAAAGGGAAAATTATATATCTTTCCGGACGAATCGAATCAGGTGGAGCTGATCTATCGCAACATATTGACAGGAGATTATGATAAGGAGCATATCGAGATCCACGGACTGCCGAAGCGTCCGCCGAAGACGACCAAGATCTCACTGGAAGCGGAATTCTACAGTGCGGAAAAGGGAGCGGTTGTTATCAGGGATGAAGGATTTGGAACGATGTTTCCGACCACAAATAAGATATATAGGAAGGAATTTGACCTGAAATGGGAAAAATAATTGTATGTAATACAAAAACTGCACAGAATCCATATACGTTCCTGAATACCAAGGTATCTGTATATTCCTACGAGGAATTGTGTTATTACCTGTATAATAATATGGTGCTGGTTGGGGAAGAAGATGTATCGGCGAGATTGTCGGCATGGATCAGGAGGGAGCTTGATCTCACAGAACTTGCAGACAAGATCGATACATTACTTGACAAGCATGCATTTGTTCAGGATATCATGGTGGAGATCCTAGTGTATGGCGGATATTACAGCAGTGAAGAAGTACGACAGTTTATGGCGGAATGCCAGAAGCTTCGTACGTTAAAATCATACGAAGTCGAGAAGCTGCGGGCGGATGGATATCTGCGGTACAAGCATTATATAAAAGCGGGTGCGATCTATGATGAGGTTATCTGCTATCTGGAAAAAGAAAAACAGGAGAATGAATTCCTCGGAAATGTATATCATAATAAAGCAGTTGCTCTGGCCGGAAATCTTCAGCTTGATGAAGCAAAGAGCTGTTTTATTAAGGCATATTCGTTAAATAAGAACGAGGAATCCCTGATCGAATATTTCTGTGTGCTGGCAGTTACGGTGGATACCGCGACACTTGAAAAAGAGATTAAGAAGCGGGGACTTCCTGCGAACTTCCTAGAGGATCTGATGAGTGAAGTTGGCGATTCTAAAGAAGATGTGCGGGAGCTTCCAATCTACAATAAAGTCCAGAAAGCGGTTTATAACCGACTTCATGGACATATTGAAGATTATGACAGACGTATGGATACGATCCTGTCGGAATTAAAAGACGAATTCCGGGATCAGCTTGTCTGATAAATGAAAGGTAAAGTTGTGTATGAAGTATGATGTGATTATTATCGGTGCAGGACCGGGAGGAATCTTTGCGGCATATGAACTGATGAAGAAGAAACAGGAGTATAAGATTGCTGTATTCGAGGAAGGATATACCTTAAAAAAGAGAAAATGTCCGATCGATGGCGATAAGATCAAGAATTGTATTAACTGTAAGCATTGCTCGATCATGTGTGGATTTGGCGGAGCAGGTGCATTCTCAGATGGAAAATACAATATCACAAATGATTTCGGTGGAACACTGTATGAATATATCGGTAAGCAGAAAGCTGTTGATCTGATGAAGTATGTAGATGAGATTAACATGGAAAATGGCGGCGAGGGAACAAAGCTTTATTCAACCGCCGGAACGAAGTTCAAGAAGCTCTGTCTTCAGAACAAGCTGAAGCTTTTGGATGCGTCGGTTCGCCATCTGGGAACTGATATCAACTATGTTGTTCTTCAGAATCTGTATGATCAGATGAAAGATCATATAGACTTTTATTTTGATACACCGGTTGATACAGTACAGGTTATTGATGGTGGTTATCGTATCATCTGCGATAAGGGTGAATTCGACTGTGAGAAATGTATCGTATCCGTTGGACGAAGCGGAAGCAAATGGATGGAAAAGGTATGTAAGGAGCTTGAGATCCCTACAAAATCCAACCGCGTCGATATCGGAGTCCGTGTGGAGCTCCCGGCAGTTATCTTCTCACATCTGACGGATGAATTATATGAAAGCAAGATTGTATATCGTACGGAGAAATTCGAAGATAATGTCAGAACCTTCTGTATGAATCCAAATGGAATTGTGGTAAATGAGAATACGAATGGTATCATCACTGTAAACGGACACAGCTATGAGGGTGATGAGAAGAAGACAGAGAATACAAACTTTGCACTTCTGGTTTCCAAGCATTTCTCAGAGCCATTTAAGGACAGTAACGGATATGGTGAAAGTATCGCAAGATTATCAAACATGCTAGGCGGTGGTGTCATTGTACAGCGGTTTGGCGACCTAGTCCGAGGCAGAAGAAGTACCGTGAAGCGTATTGAAGAAGGGCTGGTAACACCGACCTTAACGGCAACACCGGGTGATCTGAGTCTTGTCCTTCCAAAGCGTATCTTAGATGGAATCATGGAAATGATCTATGCACTGGATAAGGTAGCACCGGGAACAGCAAATGATGATACTCTGTTATATGGTGTAGAGGTTAAGTTCTACAACATGGAAGTGGAGTTGGATGAGAATCTGGAAAGCTGCCACAAGGGCTTATATGTGATCGGAGATGGCAGTGGCGTAACGCATTCGTTGTCCCATGCCTCCGCCAGTGGTGTCTATGTTGCCCGCCATATCATTGGAGAAGAATAGGATTGAATAAAAGCTGGAGCTGTCCTAATGGCATCCGCTAACATATAATACGAATCCCCCTATACACGACATTGACGGATTTTCGTTATGAACTGCACATTGCCAGTAAATACGAGTGCTTGTCTGAGCCGAAGACGAGTTAGCACAGGAGTATTTACGAATCAGGCATGTGCAGAGAATAGAAAATCCGGCACGTCATTATAGAGGGGTTCGTATTGTATGTGGACGAAGGCATTAAGACAGCTCCAGCTTTTCAATAATAAATCCAGCATTCTCCATATGATATTCGTTGCCACAGTAAGGACAGCTGCGTTGGCGTACGGAATCGAAGCTTGCGCCACAGGCAGGGCAATGGACAGAGGTAATGGAGAAGCCGGGCGGTTCCATGTAGGCGGTATTACGTCGGAGGGATACGTCAATACAGTCGCCCCGACGGTTTATGGCGCCATCATGTTCACTGTAATTGATCCACCAGGTACGGAGATTCAGGCACAGTTCACTTCCCTCCATGTGGATATCATTGACAGTTAAAGCCTGCATGTAGGTCATCTCGATGATATCCTGAAAATATGGATCAAAAGAAGAACCACGATAGAAAGCAAGGTTTTCCGGGTGATCGGCAAGAACGGTCATGCGGATCAGGGAGATGATCTGGCCTTCAAATTTCTCGAAAGAAAAAACAGGATCATAAGGCGCAAATGCTCGTGAGATCTTTCCCTTTGCTGTCACATAAGACCAGAATGGAATACGTTTTCGACCGTCACGATTGAACTGCTTAATGATCAAAAGAATGGATGAAAGCATAAGTCCGGTGATGCCGCCGAAGATCAGTGTGACAAAATAGGACATGATCAGGCTGGCAGGAATCGGATTCTCCCGGTCTGAAAGAAAGGAAATAAAAGTAAATAGAAATACAACCAGAATAGTGATCCATATGGTGGAGCCTCGTTTGTTTACATTTTTCATGGAAGCATTATTCCGGATAAAATAGGTATTCGTGACACGCGGGAACAGATCCTTTATCTGGAAAACGGTGCTGCAGTATGGGCAACCCTGTGTCAGGGCAGCAACCGGATTGACAGCGCCACAGTTCGGACAGGTCATGGTCATATGATGAAGCTCTGCTTCATTTGGTGTATGCACAACCACCTCATACATGATATCATCTGATTTCCGGTCATATATGGTGCCGGATGTATTTTCAAATCGCAGTGCCGGTTGATCCTTTCGTCCATGGTATCAACGGAATACCAGACCGTGTTTCTTGTAAGATAAGAGGTGCCATTGGTGTCTTTGGCAGGCGTTATGTAGTGGATCATTCGGATACCTTTGCGATTCAGACGTTCCTTCTGCAGGTGGAGGGCGTAGGAGGTATCACCGTCACAGCTCTTTGGCGGAAGTCCGGAATCATACCAGTGATTCAGCTCTATGGCAAAATCATCATAGATGCTTTTGTGTTTTTCCCATGCAGGTTTGTATTTCTTAAATGCGGTCACCTGTTTTATACAGCGTATCAGTAATATAACGGCAATTATGATCAGTACGATGCCGATTCCAAGGAAAATAAATCTTGGTGTACGATCGATCTCGCAAGTGTATACAGAGGCAGACAGAATTCCTGCTGCCAGAACGCCGATGCTTTTTGGAAACAGAGTGGCATCCGGCAGTGAGACCGGGTGGTTTCGTTTGATATTTGATATTGGTGGGAGTATGTCCATTCTTTTTCTCCTGTTAAAAATTTGATCATTGGGTAATATGGGGGAAATTATAAGAAAATAAATGCAATGTACGATATAAAACCATTTGTCCCATATAGGAAAAGTGTATAATGAAATATAGAAGATGTTCAGCATAAAATAAGAAAGGACCAAAGCATGAAAAAGCAGGAAACGGCAAATACATCGTTAAAAGAGAATAGAACACATGGAACGGTGCAGTATCCGATTGCTTTGTACGAATGGAACGGAGAAAATGAGTGGCATGTGGTTCCGCATTGGCATGAGGAAATGGAATGGCTCTATTTTCAAAAAGGCGATTTCCCGGTATGGATAAATACAAAGGAGTATCAGGTTCATGCACCGGCATTTATGTGCATCCATCCGGAAGAACTGCATGCACTGATCCTGGAAAAGGATGGTATAGAAAGTGCGGTTGTGTTCCCTCTTGATATCCTGTGCTTTGAACGGTATGATGCGGCGGAGGCGAAGGTGCTTGGCCCGCTTGCAGAAGGAAAGCTTCGGATGCCGGTTCTGTGCCAGAGCGGGGATGCGGCATTTGAAGAATTAAGTGCTTGTTATAAAGAGATCGAACAGATGCTCAGGCAGATGGAAGAATATGATACGAAGAAAGCGCAGCATCAGGATTCTTCAATAACGCGTGAGAACATGCCAGGAGAACCGAAACAGAATCTACAGAAAAATATGCTCTATTTGAATATCAAGGCAAAGATGTTAGAATTGATCGCAGTTGCATATAAGTATGACCTGTTTACAAGACAGGTCAGGGAAGACAGGGAAGAATCAGGAACGGTAGAGAATCTGAAAAAGGTGCTGCAGTATATCGGGGAGCATTACGGTTCACCGATCCGCCTGTCTGAACTGGCGGAGCTGGTCAATATGAATGAACAGTATTTTTGCCGATATTTTAAGAAGAATATCGGGAAGACGATCACAGAATATATCAATGTGATCCGTGTGGAGAAAGCGGCAACGGCACTTGCAGAGACAGAGGATAAGATCATAGATATTGCATCTGCTTGTGGATTTGACAATATCGGATATTTTATCAGACGCTTTAAAAAGGAGAAGGGCATGACACCTTCCGAATATCGTAAAAAGTCAAAATAGTACAATAAAATAGTCAATTTAAAGATAGAAAACCTCTTTGTATTCCGTATACTGTAATTAAAGTGTAAAAAGAACGAGTATCTGTATCCGATGGTGGAACAGATACAGACAGTATAAAAGGAACACAGGAGGTTTTTATAATGAAAAGAAAATGGTGGCATGGTAAAGTAGCATATCAGATATATCCAAAGAGTTTTCAGGATACAAATGGAGATGGAATCGGTGATCTTCGTGGCGTGATCGATCATTTAGATTATCTGAAAAGTCTGGGAATCGATATTATCTGGTTATCTCCGATCTATCAGTCTCCATTTGTCGATCAGGGTTATGATATTTCAGATTATTATAAGATCGATGAGATCTTTGGAACGATGGAAGAATTCGATGAGTTGTTAGCAGAAGCGAAGAAGCGGGATATGTATATCATTATGGATCTTGTTATTAATCACTGTTCTGATCAGCATGAATGGTTCCAGAAAGCATTAAAAGATCCGGAGGGTAAATATGGCGATTATTTTTATTTCCGTAAGGGAAAAGACGGCAATCCGCCAAGCAATTACCGGTCTTATTTTGGTGGAAGTGCATGGGAAAAGGTAGAAGGAACGGACTATTATTATCTTCATATGTTTGCAAAGGAACAGCCGGATCTGAACTGGAACAATCCTGAGGTATTAAATGAATTATATACCATGATCAACTGGTGGCTGGATAAGGGCGTTGCGGGTTTCCGTATCGATGCGATCATCAATATCAAGAAAGATCTGAGTTTTCCGGATTATGAGCCGGACGGACCAGATGGAATGACAGGAATCTTCCATATGGTTGAGGGCGTCGATGGCGTTGGTGAACTGTTAGAGGATCTGAAGCATACATTTGAAAAGTACGATGCGTTTACAGTTGCTGAAGTATTCAATATGAAGAAGGATGAGCTGGAAGAATTTATCGGTGACGACGGACATTTTTCAACGATGTTTGATTTCTCAGCGCATGAGATGACCTTTGGCGATCATGGCTGGTACGATGCGAAGAAGGTCAGATTTGATGATCTGAAAAAGGAGATCTTCCATGCACAGAAGGAATGTGAAGATGTTGGCTTCCTTGCAAATATTATAGAGAATCACGACGAGCCGAGAGGTGCGAGCCGTTATCTGCCGGATTACCTTCAGAATGAAGACGGAATCAAATTACTGGGAACGATCAGTGTTATGCTGCGTGGTATTCCGTTTATTTATCAGGGACAGGAGATCGGTATGCGTAACTGTCATATGGCTTCGATCGATGATTACAATGATATTAGTACAAAGAATGAATATGCAGTTGCAATCGATGCTGGCTGTACGGTAGAAGAAGCGATGGAAGCCTGCTATGAGAACAGCAGGGATAATGCCAGAACACCAATGCAGTGGGATGATTCTGCACAGGCAGGATTTACAACCGGAACACCATGGCTCTTTGTAAATCCAAATTATAAAGAGATCAATGTAAAAGAACAGCTTGGCAGGGAAGATTCAGTATGGTACTATTACCAGAAGCTGATCGCACTTCGTAAGTCCGAGGACTACAAAGAAGTATTTACCTATGGCAAGGTCGTTCCAATGTTTGTGGAGAAGGATGGAATATTTGCATATGCAAGAAAGACGGAAGACCAGACCGTTTACATTATAACGAATTACAGCAGAGAAGATATCACGGTTGATCTGCTGACTGCAAATGAGCAGCCGAAGCTTCACGTTTTGTTAGATAATAAGAATGACGTATGCTTAAATGGCAACCGTATACGGTTAAGCTCCGGGCAGGCAGTGATCCTGGGATAATGCTTTGAATAATTGATCAACATATAAAACCATTAAAATGATGGCGAAACAGTGCTTAAAAACCATCATTTTGATGGTTTTTATTAGTTACAAGGAAATTAATATATGATATTCTGTTAAAAAGTGGAAATAAATTAGGGGTATTATAATGGCATAGAAATGGGGTGCATATATGAGAAGAAATTACAGGGAAGGTATCGGCAGATGGCTGGCAGGAGTGCTGGTTATCAGCATGACACTTGGACAGATAACAGGCTGTCAGGTGACAGGTGGGGATCAGAATGGGGGAACAACTTCCGGGTATCTAACAGAAGAAAATACTGACAAGGCAGATGGCTCACAGACGACAACCGAAGAACCGACCACAGAAGAAGAGTGGAAATCGATCGTCTCGGGGGAATACTACAAGCAGGCAAAGGTATCCGGATATACGAATCTGTATCAACTGGATATGAAAGTAGAGGAAGATAATATTTACATCAATAAGATGTTTGCTTTTGGGGATGCCCTTGGAATCCAGTATGGCGTAGGAGAAGACGGTTATCTGGCACTATATGATCTGGCGGATCTCAGGCAGAAAGCGGTTGTAAGCTGCCCGAAGGATACATATGCATCAGATGTATTTTCAAATGGAACCGATGAGGTGGTTCTCTATGATAAAGGCAACAAAGAGCTGATCCGTTATGGATCCTTGTTGGATAATGAGTCTGTTATGCCAATCGAAAAAGGGACACCGGACAGTTATCTGATGTCAAAGGATCTCACCGGCTTCTTCTATACAAATGCAGAGGATGGACAGATCTATGAATATGATCTGCGGTCAGGGGAAGAGTCAGAGGTGTGTCCGGCATATTCAGGAGAAGGAAAAGATACAACGCTGCTAGGATATGCGGAAGAACCGGAGTATCTGGTGGTGTCGGCATATGATAATATGGCAGAACGTGTGGAGGTCAGATGTTATAGTGTGACCGGTGAAGATATAAAAGAAACCGGTGATTATGATATCGTGCAATTTGAAGGAAGTGGGGATAAATATTACGCATCCGTATATGTCGATGGTCAGGTCTATCAGGTGTATGGAGAAACGTCCGGGGAAGAACCGGGTATTTTGTTCCCGGATAATACAGGTGATTTTCAGGTTGGCTGCGATGTAGAACATGGTCTGGCTATGTATGGCAGTGCCAGCCAGTCGCAGGAGACGAATACACAGAAGCTGCAGTTCCGGATCTATAATGTGGATACCGGTAAATGTGAAAGCAGACTTGCAGTAACATTTCCGTTTGATGAAACAAATTATATCTATATCGATCAAGGTACTTATATAGATATATACAACTTCTTTGTATTTTCAACGAGCGGACTCACACCGAAAATATACATATGGGATCTTAACGATGCGCGCAGCATTTCCGGTGATTCCAGAGTTTACCGTTATCCATGGAGTTATCTGGATCATCCGTCCGATGAGCTGAAGCAGGAGCTGCGGCAGCAGGCAAAGGATATCGGAGATCAAAATGGTGTAGAGATACATATATTTGATGAAGTGACGGAGTGCAGCAAGGATATCTACCGGTATGAGGCATCAGACAATGCACTTCTGACTGCTCAGTCATTGGAAGTTCTGAAGAATGAGTTGAAGAAATATCCGGATCAGATGTTGAAAAATCTGGATGATGGATATGGAAGCATATTAAAGATCTATCTGGCAGGTGCGATCATAGGAACAGATGAAACGGCACTTACAACAGCTGCCGGAGTTCAGAATACTCTGGAGAATGACACATTTCTGGTTATTGATATCAATGATCAGTCCTCCTATATCAGCACGATCCACCACGAGATCTTCCATGCGATCGAGAACCATATGAATTACACCGGCTGTTGGTTTGATGAAGGAATTTGGTCGGAGTGCAACCCGGATGGATTCGATTATGATTACGATTATATTGCAAATGAAAATAGCAATGACAATACCTATGTTGCATTTTCATCCGGTGATGCGTCAGAGATTGCATTTATTGACACCTACTCAAAAAGCTTTCCAAATGAAGACCGTGCGAGAGTATTTGAATATGCCATGACGGATCAGCAGAATGATAATGGATTCTTTAGCTATGAAAGAATACGGAAAAAGTTAAAGGTGATATCGGATCAGATGAGTGCATGTTTCCCGGAGGATGATGGAGCGACACTTATGCCGTGGGAAAGAGTATTGATGTATGAAAAATAGCAAGATTACGTTTAAAACCGCTTGACACTGGAAAGACTTCTGTTGTACTATGAGATTTAGTTTAACAGCATAAATGCAAGGAAAAAGAGGAGTACCATAAAAGAACTGCCAGAGAGGAAGATCCACAGGCTGAAAGGTCTTTCGAGGAAATTTGTGGGAAGGTAGCTTTGGAGCAGCACATCCGAAATGTTCAGTAGGATGCGCCGGGTCGTTCCCGTTACAGAATAAGATGAGTGATAAATTAAGGTGGTAACGCGTAAGATACGCCCTTTGGAACAGAGATGTTTCAAAGGGCTTTTTCTATGTAAGAAGATTGATTCTGTAAAGGAAAAACGCTCCACTAAAGATGCTATAAAAACAGAAAGGATGGAACAGATGAAAGAACTGGAAAAGACATACAATCCGGCCGACATAGAAGACAGGCTGTACAGAAAATGGGAAGATAAGAAATATTTTCATGCAGAGGTAGATCGCAGTAAGAAACCATTTACGATCGTTATGCCGCCTCCAAATGTAACCGGACAGCTTCATATGGGTCATGCCCTGGACAATACGATGCAGGATATCCTCATTCGTTTCAAAAGAATGCAGGGCTACAGTGCATTATGGCAGCCGGGTACAGACCATGCAGCGATCGCTACAGAGGTAAAGGTAACAGAGAAATTAAAGGCAGAAGGCATTGATAAGAAGGAGATCGGCAGAGAGGCTTTCTTACAGCATGCCTGGAAATGGAAAGAAGAATACGGCGGAAGAATCGTAAATCAGTTAAAGAAGCTGGGTTCATCTGCTGACTGGGACAGAGAGCGTTTTACAATGGACGAGGGATGTTCAGAAGCAGTTAAGGAAGTATTTGTTAATCTCTATGAAAAGGGATATATCTACAAAGGTTCCAGGATCATCAACTGGTGTCCTGTATGTAAGACATCCATTTCGGACGCAGAGGTAGAGCATGTAGAACAGGAAGGACATTTCTGGCATATCAATTATCCGATCGTTGGAGAAGAAGGAAGATATGTAGAGATTGCAACGACCAGACCGGAAACCCTGCTTGGTGATACGGCAGTTGCTGTAAATCCAAAGGATGAGCGTTATAAGGATATCATCGGTAAGATGCTGAAGCTTCCTTTAACAGACAGAGAGATTCCTGTTATCGCAGATGAATATGTAGATATGGAATTCGGAACAGGCTGTGTAAAGATTACACCTGCACATGATCCGAACGACTTCGAAGTAGGTAAGAGACACAATCTGGAAGAAATCAATATTTTAAACGATGATGCTACGATCAACGAGAAGGGCGGCAAATACGCAGGCATGGATCGTTATGAAGCAAGAAAAGCAATGGTAGCAGATCTGGAAAAAGAAGGTCTTCTTGTAAAGGTTGTACCACACACACATAACGTAGGAACACATGACAGATGTAAGACAACGGTAGAGCCAATGATCAAGCCACAGTGGTTTGTCCGTATGAAGGAAATGGGCCAGGCAGCTCTTGATCTGATCAAGACAGATGAGCTGGAATTTGTACCGGAGCAGTTTGATAAGACATACATCCACTGGCTTGAAAATATCCGCGACTGGTGTATCTCCCGTCAGCTTTGGTGGGGACACAGAATCCCGGCTTATTACTGTGATGAGTGTCATGAGACGATCGTTTCCAGAGAAGTTCCGACGGTATGTCCGAAATGTGGATGCACACATCTGACACAGGATGAAGATACACTGGATACATGGTTCTCATCCGCACTCTGGCCATTCTCAACACTTGGCTGGCCAAAGAAGACACCGGAATATGAATATTTCTATCCGACTGACGTACTTGTAACCGGATACGATATCATCTTCTTCTGGGTTATCCGTATGGTATTCTCCGCACTGGAGCAGACAGGAAAGAGCCCATTTAAGCATGTTCTGATCCACGGACTGGTTCGTGACGATCAGGGCCGGAAGATGAGTAAGTCTCTTGGAAACGGTATCGATCCGCTTGAGGTTATTGATAAATATGGTGCAGATGCCCTTCGTCTGACACTGATCACAGGTAATGCACCGGGAAATGATATGCGTTTCTATTGGGAGCGTGTAGAGAATTCCAGAAACTTTGCAAATAAGATCTGGAATGCATCCAGATTCATTATGATGAATATGGAAAAGGCTGATTTCTCAAATGTAAAATTATCTGATCTTACGATCGCTGACCGTTGGATCTTATCCAAGGTCAATGATCTGGCAGTTGAGATGACAGATAATATGGAGAAATACGAGTTGGGTATCGCAGTTTCCAAGGTATATGACTTCATATGGGAAGAATTCTGTGACTGGTATATCGAAATGGTTAAGCCAAGACTTTACAATGATGCTGACGAGACAAAGGCAGCAGCCCTCTGGACATTAAAGACCGTTCTGATCCAGGCACTGAAATTATTACATCCATATATGCCGTTTATCACGGAGGAGATCTTCTGTAACATTCAGGATGAGGAAGAATCTATTATGATCTCTGACTGGCCTGTATATAAAGAGGAGTGGAGTTTCAAGCAGGATGAAAATGCAGTTGATACGATCAAGGCTGCGGTTCGTGCAATCCGTAATCTGCGTACCGGTATGAATGTACCGCCAAGCAAGAAAGCAACTGTATATGTTGTATCTGCTAAGAGTGAGATCCGTGATATATTTGAAGCATCAAAGAATTTCTTTGCAACACTTGGATATGCAAGTGAGGTATTCATTCAGGATAGCAAGAATGGTATTGATGAGAATGCAGTATCTACCCTGATACATGATGCCGCACTCTATATTCCGCTTGCAGAGCTGGTTGATATCGACAAAGAGATCGAGCGTCTGGAGAAAGAATCCGGTCGTCTGACCGGCGAGATCAAGCGTGCATCCGGTATGCTTGCAAATCCTAAATTTGTAGATAAAGCACCGGCTGCTAAGGTAGAAGAAGAAAAAGCCAAGCTTGCAAAATATACAGAAATGAAAGCCCAGGTTGAAGAACGTCTGGCTCAGTTAAAGAAGTAATAACAGAGACGCAAAGCTGTGTCCATACATGAATCAAAACGACAGTGTCGACAGAAATGATTCATGGTATAAATTCAAAAAGAAAGAAACAGGCTGGCTGATCCGCATATAAAAGCACTGATAATACAGATGTTTTCATATCGTATCAGACAGCCTGTCTGGTATAGGAAGATGATACAGGATATAGAACCAAAACGGTTTCATAATGAATATGCATATCGAAAACCGCCGAAGAATGATGATGCGATCCTTGCATTTTCCGAGAAACTGATCCTTGCCAAAAAGGTAGAGGATGAGCATGAGCTGGTCTGGCTCACTGTCTCGGAATATAAAAGCTATATAGGAATAAATGATACGGTCACGCAGGATGCATCATGGCAGGATAATCTGACATACCTGTTTGTGATCGATGACAGACAGTATTTTTTGTATCGACCGCAGGATCTTGTCCGGACAACAGAGCCTTATTATGCTAAAAGATCAGCGAATGGAGCAACTGATGTAAATTGGGAAGAGCGTCTGGAGATTCCGGGTTATGAATACCGGAGCATGTATAAGACCAGAAGCTGCAAGCCAAAGGAAGAAGTGCTTGCGGCGGCAACCGGATGGCATCTGTATCTGTGGTATTCGATGAACCGCTATTGTGGAGCCTGCGGAATGCCTGTGCTCCCGGATGAGAAAGAACGGATGCTCCGTTGTCCGTCATGCGGACATCTGATCTTCCCAGTGATCGCACCGGCAGTAATTGTCGGAGTGACAGATGGCAATCGCATCATTCTTACAACTTACGCTGCAAGAGAGTATAAACGATACGCCCTGATCGCCGGCTTTACGGAAATAGGTGAGACGGTAGAGGAAACGGTTCGGCGTGAGGTGATGGAGGAAGTCGGAATACCGGTTAAGAATATCCGGTATTACAAATCACAACCGTGGGGATTTGACAGCAATCTGCTGATGGGATTCTTCTGTCAGGCAGACAGAAAAAAGTCAGATGAGCATGGACCGGAATTGACCATCGATCATGAAGAACTTGCAAGCGGTGAATGGGTAGAGCGCGAGCAGATCCCGGACTATGGAGAACATCTGAGTCTGACACATGAGATGATGATGCAGTTTAAACGATATGGACAGGGTGTGTTTGATCTGAAAACAGACCGATCACTATAAAAAAATAAAGTTATAGTATTTGATATCTGAATAAAATAAAAAAAGAAAAGCATAAGGTTGACAATAATTTCATATATTATAAAACCTGTGTTAAAAAGTAATAAAAAACGATTTGTTTCTGAAAAGCTGTTGGTTGACAAAACAAAAGCGGATGGTATAATGAGCCAAAAACCAGCTGGTAATACCAGTGTACCATACGATTTTGCAATGAGGCATTGAGAATGATCAGTGCCTCATTATTGTATCAGGATGTATTTCTGTTACAGTAAACACTTCAGGAATTGAGTAATCAGAAAAGTGAGGTATTATCAAGATGAAAGAAATTAATGCAGAGGAATTAAAAGGAAATCTGATCGAAATGATCAACAAAAAGTGGGCACTTGTAACTGCAGGAGATCATGAAAAGGCAAATACGATGACAGTAAGCTGGGGTTCCTTTGGTGAATTCTGGTCAAAGCCTGTTATAACGATTTATATCCGCCCACAGAGATATACAAAGCAGTTTATCGATGAACAGAAGGAATTTTCCGTTTGTGTGCTTCCGGAAGAGTACAGAAAGGCACTGACTTATTGCGGAAGAACATCCGGTAAGGATGTAGCGGATAAATTTGCAGGAGCAGGGATCACCCTTGATTTCTGTGGTGATGTTCCGGTTATCAAGGAGGCAGGCATTACACTCATTTGCAGAAAAATGTGCGAAGGAGATATTGATCCTGCTACCTTTGCTGATCCTGAGGAAGGAGCAAAGGTATATCCGGATAAGGATTATCACAGATACTATATCGCAGAGATTGAAAAGGTACTTGTACCGGATGAATATTAAATTAATACGGGCGTTCGCGCCCGAGAAAGAACAGTCCGGCAGCGCCGGGACCGCAGTGGGATGCGGTAATTGTACCGGCATTTAAGATGCGTACCGGATGGGTGACATTCGGAAATGTCTGTAGGACGGAGTTCTTTAACAGATAAGCAAGCTCGGGGCAGGCAGCATGGGAGATGAAGCATTTTCCATTGTAGTCTGTCCCGTTTTCTGCGTAGTATTCCATCTCAGAGATCACCTCTCTTACGGCGCGCTTCTTGCCACGGACTTTTGTATAGGCATCTGCCATTCCGTTCTGATCCAGCCGGATCAGAGGATGAATGTTCAGGATCGATGCGATATGGGAAGCAGCGCCGCTGATCCGTCCGCTATGGTGCAGAAAGGTGAGATCGGTTGTAAAAAACTGATGATGGATACAGGTACGATGCTTCATGATCCAGTCGGCAGCTGTTGCCAATGAAAGACCTTCATCCCGCATATCGGCAACGTAGTCCGTTAACAATCCATACCCTCCTGCACCGCAGAGAGAATCAATGACCTGCAGCTGCTTTCCCGGATAGTTCTTTTTTATTGCTGCCGCCGCACGATAGGCATTATTTGCCGATCCGCTTAAGGCGGAGCTGAATGTGATATGAAGCACATCACCATTCTGTATCAGTCCTTCAAAGAAATCATAATAGGAAGCTTCGTTGATCTGGGAGGTTGTAGGCAGCAGCCCTTTTTCCAACATCTTATAATACTTCGGCATCAGATCTGGATTTCGTTCCATGTTATCCTCGTATACATGTTCATGAATGATGTAAGTATAAGGAATGACCGCAATTTCCCGTTCATTCAGATAAGAATATGACAGATCCGTTGTCGATTCACACGATAAGATAAAATTTCTCATGATAAAAACCTCCAATACAATTTCCGATATATTTCCTGTATTAGTATTACCGGTGTTGATGAAAATACTCTTTGAAAAAATTGTTATTATTGCGTATTTAGTAAATGACTTACTTGCATGGTTCATTGTAATATGGTATGATCTGACTGGATATGATAATAAGTTCCAAAATATAAGATTGCATTGGCTGGTTTTGATAATTGGAATAATACATATTATTGCAACAACGATTTGCTGCGTGTTTTTCTATAAGAAAGCGAGAACAAAGTATAAGATTCAAATTGGAAGCAAGCTGTTCGTATTCAATGAGATTATGGCATTATTGCCTTATTTGTATTTAATGTTCACTTGGATTATCATATAACTCGGAACTTACGGAGGAAAATAGTAATGGCACTGTTCCTACTGATTACATATATAGTAATTTTAATATTTCAAATAATATTATTTGTGATAACCATTCGCAAGAAAACAAAAAAACTTTGGCGGATATTGTTTTCGGCAGAACTAATTCCGCTGCTTATATCCATAGGACTGATGATTTACTATAATAATCTTCCTGGATATGGATTTATGCCAGGACTAACTTATTTGGGAGAAGTATTGTTTAGTTTTGGAGCGGTTGTTTTGTACTGTATAAGTTTCCTGATTTCTATATGCAGTTATATTGCAATTTCAAATAAACAAACTTAATTTGAGGTATTCCACTTGCGTGTTTATTTGAGTTCCTTGAATGAGCTTAAATATTATGTTAATCTTTTAAAGAAGTTGGCGTGTAGTTGAGTAGAAAGATAAATCGGAATTTGACGAGGTATTGGTAGAATGGTAGAAGTTAAATTTTATGACAATGTCGCAGATGAACTTTTGAAGTTTGCCATATTTGTTATTGTATACTAAATTTTGAAAATGCTGCATAATTTTGCG
>ENA-UOJC01001023-UOJC01001023.1-human-gut-metagenome-genome-assembly--contig:-C104-NODE-1023-length-42175-cov-9.692165_pt1 | contig 42175 bp, 44 predicted proteins | sample MGYA00242339_ERZ723886 | MGnify/ENA metagenome assembly ERZ723886 | reverse complement strand
ATGCCGCAATGGCATGCACGATTAATGCCAGAAACTAACGGGACAGGACACTAGCGGGCGGGCGGGCAGCAGGTGGCCTGGGTCGGGGCCGCACCGTCCTCCGCGCCGGGTGCGGGGAGGTCGGCCGTCTCCAGCCCTTGCAGGATGGGGCAGTCGGGCCGTTCATCGCCCGCGCAGCAGGCGGTCAGCGCCTGCAGGGTGTCGGACATCTGCTGCAGCTCCTGGATGCGCCGCTGCAGATTCTGGATGTGCTGCATCGCCACGCGCTTCACGTCCGCGCTTTTGCGGCTGCGGTCCCGCCACAGGTCCAGCAGGTCGTGAATCTCCGCCACCGCAAACCCCAGATCGCGTGCGCGGCGGATGAAGCGCAGCATGTGCACATCCGACCCGCTGTACGCGCGGTAGCCGGACTCGGTGCGGTGGATAGGCGGAATCAGCCCCACCGACTCGTAATAGCGAATCATCTTGGCCGACACGCCCGAGGCCTTGGCTGCTTCTCCGATGTTCATAGGCTCTCTCCGAAAATTTTCACCGTGCACCGATGGTTGGGAACATGCGGCACAGCGCAGGCACTACGGCAGACCTGCCGCAGCGCTGCTGCGCGACAGGTCTGCATCCATCTCCTGACGCGCCGCGGATGTTTGAGCGGCGCGCTGGTACAGCGGACAGCAAGTTTCGCGGCGGGCAGGCCCAAGCGCATCTTTGGTGACCTTCTGGGCGCACCCAGAAAATCACTTGGCCGCCGGGACGAACTCCCGGCCTCTGCCGTCAAAGATGGGATGGTCGCCATCGATCAGGCCGCAGCCTCTGCCATCGGCGCCTTAAAGCTGCGCAAGCGCAAGGCATTGCCCAGCACAAACACACTCGACAGTGCCATGGCACCGGCCGCAAAAATCGGCGACAGCAGGACACCATACGCGGGGTAGAGCGCGCCGGCAGCCACGGGGATCAGCGCCGTGTTGTAGGCAAAGGCCCAGAACAGGTTCTGCCGGATGTTGCCCATGGTGGCCTTGGACAGCGCAATCGCGTTCGGCACGCCCTGCAGGCTGCCGGACATCAGCACCACGTCGGCGGCTTCCACGGCCACGTCGGTGCCGGTGCCGATCGCGATGCCGACATCGGCCGCGGCCAGCGCTGGCGCGTCGTTGATGCCGTCGCCGACAAAGGCGACATGGCCGTGTGTGGCCTGCAGCTGCTGCAGCGTGGTCACCTTGCCTTCGGGCAGCACCTCGGCCACCACTTCGTCAATGCCCAGGCGCGCGGCAATCGCCTGCGCGGTGCGGGCGTTGTCGCCGGTGATCATGATGACTTTCAACCCCAGGGCATGCAGGGCGGCAATGGCGCCGGGCGTGCTGGGCTTGATGGGGTCGGCCACGGCGATGATGGCGGCCAGCTGCCCGTCCACCGCCACGTACAGTGGCGACTTGCCTTCGCTGCCCAGGCGGGCCGCCGTGGCGGCGAAGCGCGCCACGTCCAGCCCCAGGGCGTGCATGAAGCGGTCGGCACCGACCTCCACGCGCTGGCCCAGGGCCGTGGCGCGCACGCCCATGCCGGTGATGGAGGCAAAGTCGCTGAGGGCGGGCACGGTCAGTTGCTCGTGCTCGGCGGCTTGCACGATGGCGCGGGCAATCGGGTGCTCGGAGCGCGACTCGGCGGCCGCGGTCAGCGCCAGCACCTGGGCGCGGTCAAAGCCCTCGGCCACTTCCAGGTCGGTCAGCGCGGGGTGGCCTTCGGTCAGGGTGCCGGTCTTGTCCACGGCCACGGCCTGGGTGTTTTTCAGCAGCTGCAGCGCTTCGCCCTGACGGAACAGCACGCCCAGCTCGGCGCCCCGCCCGGTACCCACCATGATGGAGGTGGGGGTGGCCAGGCCCATGGCGCAGGGGCAGGCGATGATGAGCACGGCCACGGCATTGACCAGCGCAAAGCTCAGCGCCGGCGTGGGGCCGAACACCAGCCACACCAGGAAGGTGAGCACGGCGGCGGCCATCACGGCGGGCACGAACCACAGTGTGACCTTGTCCACCACGGCCTGGATGGGCAGCTTGCCGCTCTGGGCCTGCTCCACCAGCCGGATGATCTGCGCCAGCACGCTGGCGCTGCCCACGGCCGTAGCGCGCAGAGTGAAGGCCCCGGTCTGGTTGACCGTGCCGCCCACCACGCGGTCATCAATGGTCTTTGCCACGGGCACGGGCTCGCCGGTGATCATGGATTCGTCCACATAGCTCTGGCCGTCCAGCACCGTGCCGTCCACGGGCACGCGCTCGCCGGGGCGCACCTGGATGAGGTCTCCGGTCTGCACGTCGGCCGCCGGCAGCTCCACCCACTGCCCGTCGCGCTGCACGCGCGCCGTCTGCGGCTGCAGGCCGATGAGCCGCTGGATGGCCTGCGAGGTGCGGCCCTTGGCGCGGGCCTCCAGCATGCGGCCCAGCAGGATCAGCGCGACGATGACGGCGGCGGCCTCGAAGTACACATTCACCGTGCCGGCCGGCAGCAGGCCGGGCAGGAAGGTGGCGACCACGGAATAGCTGAACGCCGCCAGCGTGCCCACGGCGACCAGGGAATTCATGTCTGGCCCACCGCGCAGCAGGGCGGGCAGGCCCTTGGTGTAAAAGCGCCGTCCGGGAATCAACAGCACCAGCGCGGTCAGCACACACTGCAGGTACCAGCTGTTTTGCAGGCCGATGGTGCCCGCCACCCAGTGGTGCATGCCGGGGAGCAGGTGCGAACCCATCTCCAGCACAAACACCGGCAGTGCCAGCACCGTAGCAAGGGTGAAGTCGCGCTGCAGCGCGGCGTATTCGGCTTCCTTGTGTGCGGCCTGGGCCTCGGCTTGCGCCCGCGCGGCCTGGGTGTCGATGGGTTGGCCGGGGTAGCCGGCCTTGTCCAGCGCGGCCAGCAGAGCCTCCAGCGTGGCGCTGCCTTGGACCGTGGCGCGCTCGGTGGCCAGGTTCACCTGGGCCGCGGTCACGCCGGGCACTTTTTGCAGGGCACGTTCAACCCGGCCCACGCAGCTGGCGCAGGTCATGCCTTCCACGGCCAGCTCGACGGTCTGGCTGGGCACCTCGTAGCCGGCCTTTTCAATCGCTTGCACCACGGCGGCCGTGTCCAGCGGGCCAGCAGGCTGGATGTGGATGCGCTCGGTGGCCAGGTTGACACTGACCTCGGCCACGCCAGGCACCTGGCGCACGGCCTTTTCGACCCGGCCCACGCAGCTGGCACAGCTCATGCCGTGCACGGGCAGGCTGAGGACAGCGGCGGTGGCGGGGTGGGCGTGGGGCGTGGATGGTGGGGTGGACATACGCAGAACCTGTGGTGCTAAAGGGAATAGGGTGCAGCGTAATCCTTGACATCATGGGAAGGTCAAGCGCAGGGGTATGGTGTCGTCTCCGGACAGCAAAAAGGCTTGCACACTGTGCAAACCTTTTGACCTTCCAGCGCTTGTAGCGTAAGCGCAGGAAGCTATGGTTTTGGTGGTTAGAGCAAGGACTTGGCGTTGTCCAGCACCAGGTCGCAGGCCTTTTCCTTGAGGTCGCCCTGAAGCTTGTCCATGCTGAAGCTCTGACCATCCTTGCCGGTAATCATGCCTGCCAGTCCGCTCAGATAGCCCTGGTCTTTGGGTTCTTCCTTTTTCTGGGGGCTCAGGCCCAGCTTGCCCAGCAACTCGGCCTTGACCTGTTCAGCCTTGTTGGCGTTCAGGTAGTTGTTTTTGACGCAATAGGTGATCAGGCCTGCGGCATTGCTGGCCGAATCAGCTGCGGGCATGCCCAGCGAAGACAGCAAGCCTGCAGACGCACCGCTATTGCCCAGCAGGCCGCTAAGGGCTGAACTGCTGGTGGATGGCTCGCTGCTGCCGCCACCCAGACCAAACTGGCTGGCCTGCTGGCGCAGGCTGTCCAGACCTGAGGCATGTGCGCCAAGGCTGGCGCTGCACAGGGCTGCAGCCAGGGTGGCGGTGGAAATCCAAGAATGCATGGTGAAGCTCCTGCTGGGGAAATGGCTTAAACGTAGCACGCCTCGGTGTGTGGTCAGCGTCAGCCATGTAGTGTTTTGCAACTGCACCAGGCCGCCGTAGCAGCCCGGTGCAGGCCATGTGCCGTGTTACTTGCTGGATGCAGGAGCAGTGGGTGTGGCTGGTGCAATCGTGGTCTGCACCTGGCGTACGCCCTGTGGTGGGTTAGGGAAGTCATTCAGGGCGGAGCTGAACAAGATGCCCCAGATCTGCGGATCATTGCCCTGCATGTCGTTGTACTGGGCCGAGGTCTCGTAGACGATGCGCTGGGTCTTGGCATCGCGCATCACCAGATTCACAGAGCGGTGGTAGACGGTGGAGGGAAAGTCCGTGGCCCATGCCATGGCAGGGCCGGGGCCGAAGGGACCAGGGCCCCAGGGGCCGGGTGTCCATGGGCGGCCGTAGCCCCAGCCATAGACGCCGGGCGGTGCGTAAAACGCGGAGTCGTTATAGGGCGTTGTGGTGTTGGCCACGCTGATGGCATCAATCTGCACCACCAGATGGGCCTGCGTGGGGTCTGCAGCGGGGCGCAGGCCCACCTGGTCCAGCGCCTGCTGGGCGGAGGCTTCAATCACACCAAAGCTTTGCTGGTTCTGCACCTGTGAGGGCAGCAGTTCAATGCGATAGGTGGTGGGCAGCTGCACGCCAGCCATGCCGGAGTAGCTCTGCACGCTGGTGGTGTAAGTGGTGGGGCCGCTGGCACAGCCAGCAAGAAGGGCTGCGGCAGCAAGGCTCAGCAGCAAGGAGGAAGTGGTGCGCATAAGCGAGACTCTGATCTGAAATAGACAGGTACAAGGTATAGCACTGCGGCATCGCAGCAGCGTGTCCGCCGATGCCGCAGTTTGCTGTCACCCGTGGGGTTCAGGGCGTCTTGGTGTCACTGCCTGCAGCCGGTGTGCTGCCACTGGCAGGGGCCGCATCCGTTGCGGGCTTTGCAGCAGGCAGCGGGGTGATGGTGGTGCGCACCTGGCGAGCACCTTGGGGCGGATGGGGAAAGTCACTCAGCGCTGCGTCAAACAGCACACGCCAGATCTGCTGGTCATCGACGCGGATTTCGTCGTACTTGGCAGAGGTTTCATAGACGATCTGCTGCGTCTTGGTGTCACGAATCACGAGCTGTACACCACGGTAGTACACCATGGGGGGCGCATCCATCCAGCTCATGCCCATGCCCCAGCGAGGGCCGCCAAAGCCCATGCCCAGCCCCCAGCCAAAGCGTGGCCCGTAGAACCAGTTGTCATATCCAGGGTGGTAGGCATAGCCCTGGTCGGCGCTGGCACCAATCTGCACCACCAGGCGTGCCAGATCGGGGCGTGGATCGCGTGTCAGACCCACACGCTGCAGGGCATCCTGTGCAGCGGCTTCAATGCGGGCAAAGCTTTGCTGGTGCGTCTGTGAGGGCAGCAGCTCCATGCGATAGGTGGCGGGCAGGTGGATGCCACCCATGTTGGCGTAGGACTGAACGCTGGAGGTGATTTCACGTGGCCCGGTGGCGCAGCCTGCCAGTGCGGCAGCCACCACCAGGGCAGCGCCCATGCAGCAGCGACGGAGGAATCTTGTGGCGGTCATAGGTGTGCTCCTTGAGATCAGCAAGCATGCCAAGTGTGGCATGCAGAGGCGTAGCAAGGTGTAAAAAAGCCCCGCATTGCGGGGCCGGTCAAACGCTTTAGTTGATCTGTACCACCTGCACGCCGCCAGGCAGTGCAGAAGGCTTGGGCAGCTCTTCGTGGTCGAACGCGGTGTCGCCATTGGGGTCGGCAATGCCGGTGGCCTTGGCGTTCTTGAAGTCGTGCAGCTGGGGGTCCATCATGTGGGTGGTCACGATGTTGCCCATGGCGCGGAACATGCTCTCGATACGGCCAGGGAACTTCTTGTCCCACTCTCGCAGCATGTCGCCCACGGCCACGCGCTGCAGGCCGTCCTGGCTGCCGCACAGGTTGCAGGGGATGATGGGGAAGTTCTGGTACTTGGCCCAGCGTGCAGTGTCTTTCTCGGGCACATAGCACAGGGGGCGAATCACCACGTGCTTGCCGTCATCCGACACTAGCTTCGGTGGCATGCCCTTCATGCGGCCGCCGTAGAACATGTTGAGCATCAGCGTTTGCACGATGTCATCACGGTGGTGGCCCAGGGCTACCTTGGTGCAGCCCAGCTCATCGGCCACCTTGTACAGGATGGCGCGGCGCAGGCGCGAGCACAGACCGCAGGTGGTCTTGCCTTCGGGCACGACGCGCTTGACCACGGAGTAGGTGTCCTGGTTTTCGATATGGTAGTCCACGCCGATGGACTGGAAGTACTCAGGCAGCACATGCTCAGGAAAGCCGGGCTGCTTCTGGTCCAGGTTCACGGCCACGATGTCGAACTTCACGGGCGCGCGCTTTTGCAGCTTGCGCAGGATGTCCAGCAGGGTGTAGCTGTCCTTACCGCCGGACATGCAGACCATGACCTTGTCACCGTCTTCAATCATGTTGAAGTCCATGATGGCGCGGCCCACTTCGCGGCACAGGCGCTTTTCGAGCTTGATCTGCTCACGCTCGATCTTGATCTTGCCAGGCTTGGCTTCAGCGGCGTCGTTGCCTGCTGCGGCTGCTTCAGCCGATTCGTCTTCGCTAATCCAGGGGTTTTCAGTCACAGCATTCATGGGGTTCACCATTGTCCGGTTTCGACGCGAATTGCTACTTCGCAGTCATCAAAAATTTCAAGTTTGGCGATCTTCACGCGCACGCCCACCACGCCGGGCAGCTGCATCAGGCGTTGCGCGACCTTGCCGATCAGGCTCTCGAGCAGGTTCACATGCTCGGACGTGCATTCGTCAATGATGATCTGGCGCACCTTGCGGTAGTCCAGCACGTTGGAGATGTCCTCATCCGCGTGGCGCAGGGGCTGTTCCCCCTGGTTGAGCTCGGCGTCCACCTGGATGGGCTGGGGCGTGGTTTTTTCGTGATCGAGGATGCCCAGACTGGCGTTAAAGCGCAGTCCAGTCAGGGTCAGAATTTGCTTGCTGCTTGCAGTGTGCATGGCGCAGGGAATCAGCCCTTGTGGGGCTTACATCAAGGAAAAGTCGCGTTCAAAACGCTGTAGGTGCTGGCCGCCGTCGACCAGCAAGGTGGTTCCTGTGATGGAGCGGTTTTCCAGCGCAAAACGCACGGTAGCCGCCACATCGCCAGGGGAGGAGCTGCGCCCCAGTGGGCTGAGCTGGTGCAGCTGTGCAAAGCGTTCGTCGCTGAGCATGTGGCTGGTCAGGGTCAGGCCCGGAGCCACACCGACCACACGCACCAGCGGCGCCAGGGCCAGCGCCAGCATGGTGCCAGCGGCTTCCAGCGCAGCCTTGGAGAGGGTGTAGCTCATGAAGTCCGGGTTCTGGTTCCAGAGCTTCTGGTCCAGCAGGTTGACCACAACGCCTTCGGCAACGGCCTCACCGCTGTCGCGGCGCTGGCGGATGTGCTGGTGCAGCGCACGCGCCAGCGCAATCGGGGCGGCGGTGTTGCTGCGCCAGTGCTTTTCCATCAGCGCGTAGCTGAAGCTTTCGGCACTGTCATGCTCAAACAGGGAAGCGCTGTTGACCACGGCATCCACCGGGCCTAGCGCTTGCGTGATGGTGGGCAGCAGGGCATTGGCGGCAGCTTCGTCGGCCAGATCGGCCGCAAAGGCAGCGCTGCGCACGCCCAGCGCCTGGCACTCTGCCACGGTGGCGTGGGCACCTTCTACCGAGCGGTTGAAGTGCACGGCCACATCCCACCCCGCCTTGGCCAGGGCGAGCGCAGTCTCGCGGCCCAGGCGACGGCCTGCACCAGTAACCAGCGCACAACGAGTGCTTCGTTCAGAAACAGCCATGGAACAAGAGACAATGGGGGGTGATGACAGAACCCGCAATTTTAACGAGTGCCTTGCACTCGCACATTGACAAGGCCATTGCCCAGGCTGGCGGATGGATTGGCTTTGACCGTTTCATGGCGCTGGCGCTGTATACGCCGGGGCTGGGCTACTACGCGAACGACACTGCCAAATTCGGTGCGCTGCCCGATTCCGGCAGCGACTTTGTGACGGCGCCGGAGATCTCTCCCGTATTCGGCCAGCTGGTAGCGGCGCAGATGGCCGAAGCCATGGAGCGCACCGGCACGCGTGAGATCTGGGAGTTTGGTGCAGGCACGGGCGCGCTGGCGCTGCAGATACTGGACGAGCTGCAGCGCCTGGGCGTGGAGGTGGAGCGCTACACCATCGTCGATCTGTCCGGCACGCTGCGCGCGCGCCAGCAGGAGCGCCTGGCACCCCATGCCCCCAAGGTGGTCTGGGCCAGTGCGCTGCCCGAGCACATGCAGGGCGTGATCGTTGGCAATGAGGTGCTGGATGCCATGCCCGTGCAGATCATTGCGCGCGTCAACGGCCAGTGGTTCGAGCGCGGTATTGCCGTGGAAAACGGCCAGCTGGTCTGGGCCAACCGCCCCACGGACTTGCGCCCGCCGCTGGAGGTGGATGGCGAGCACGATTACGAAACCGAGATTCACGCCCAAGGCGAAGCTTTTATCCGCACACTGGGCGAGCGCCTCACGCATGGCGCTGCTTTTTTCATCGACTACGGCTTTGGCGAGTCGGAGTACTACCACCCGCAGCGCCACATGGGCACCATGGTCTGCCACTACCAGCACCAGGTGGACAGCGACCCGCTGGACAAGGTGGGCCTCAAGGACATCACGGCCCACGTCAACTTCACAGGCACCGCCGTGGCGGCGCAGGATGCCGGCTTTGAGGTGCTGGGCTACACCACGCAGGCGCACTTTCTCATCAACTGCGGCCTGCAGGCCAAGCTGGACGCCCTGAGCCAGACTGAGCGCGTGCCCGCCATGAAGCTGATGATGGAGCATGAAATGGGCGAGCTGTTCAAGGTCATCGGTCTGGCCAAGGGCGTGGAGCCCTGGGACGCGCTGGGCTTTGTGCGCGGTGACCGCACCCACCGCCTGTAGGACGCGCCCATGATTCGCTGGATGCTCCTGATCTTTATTCTGCTGGTGCTCGTCAACAGTGCCACAGGCATCATCCAGAAGATCGGGCTGGGCCGTCTGCCGGGCGACTTCAACTTCCGCTTTCTGGGGCGGCAGTTCTTTGTACCCTTTGCCAGCGCGGTGCTGGTGACGGTGCTGCTGTTCAGCCTGATCAAGCTGGTGGCCTGGTTGCTCTAGAAATAAAAGCTGTCAGCGCTTGTATTGACTAGGTTTCAGATGGTTTTGATACTGAGATCAAGCAAACACAAGCGCTGGCAGCTTCATTTTCAGGAGTTTTCAGGCATGGATGCTGCTGCACTTGCAAACACGGCAGGCAGCACCACCTGTGAAGCAGCTTGTCTTCCAGTTTTTTCAAGGACTGCACCATGACTGTTCTCGCACCCCTGCACGTTGTCTGCCCCCACTGCCACAAAACCAACCGCGTGGCCGAGGCAGATTTGTCCGCCGCTCCCAACTGCGGCAGCTGCCACCAGCCCCTGTTCACCGGCCAGCCCGTGCAGCTGGATGCGGAGAGCTTTGCCAAGCACGTGGGCCGCAGCCATCTTCCGGTCGTCGTGGACTTCTGGGCCCCCTGGTGCGGACCATGTCGCATGATGGCTCCCGCCTTTGCGCAGGCAGCCCAGCAGCTGGAGCCAAACGTGCGCTTTGCCAAGCTTGATACCGAGGCCTATCCCCACGTGGCCGCACCCTACGGTATCCGCAGCATTCCCACCATGATCATTTTTGAAGACGGCAATGAAGTCGCCCGCATCTCTGGCGCATTACCTGCGGGTGACATCGTGCGCTGGGTGCGGGCGCAGGTGGGGTGATGAGTCGCAGGCATTGACTGGCGGCAGCTGCGCCAGCTCTTCATCCGTAAACACGCGCGAGCGGGTCAGAAAGGCCTTGCCTTCCGGCCCTTCCAGCGAGAGTGTGCCGCCGCCATGGCCCTCGATCACGTCGATGATGAGCTGGGTGTGCTTCCAGTATTCGAACTGCGAGGTGCTCATATAAAACGGCAACCGGCCAATCTCGCCAAGCTTCACATCCCCGGGGCCAATGGTGAGCTCGCCCTCGATATAGCAGTTGGCTGCGCTGTTGTCGCAGCAGCCACCCGACTGGTGAAAGAACAGGCGCGGGCCGTGCTTGGCCTTGAGCACTTCGATCAGCTCCAGCGCGGCAGGCGTAGCTATCACGCGATCAACCATGGTGTGCTCCTTCTCAAAAGATAGCTGCTCAGGCTTGCTGCATGGGCGCTAGATGCCAATTTCATCCATAAGAAGGGTGGCGTAGCGCCCCGCAGGCGAGGCGCGCTCGCGAAGGCAGTAGCAGCGCTACGGCGAGCGGGCGCAACGACGCATCCGGGGTGCTATGACAGCCGTCTCAGAAGAAGCCCAGCCTGGTTTCGGAGTAACTCACCAACAGATTCTTGGTCTGCTGGTAGTGGTTGAGCATCATCTTGTGGTTTTCACGGCCAATGCCGGACTCCTTGTAGCCACCAAAGGCCGCGTGGGCCGGGTAGTGGTGGTAGCAGTTGGTCCACACACGCCCGGCCTTGATGCCGCGGCCCATGCGATAGGCCACATTACCGTTGCGGCTCCAGACGCCCGCCCCCAAGCCGTAGAGCGTGTCATTGGCAATTTCCAACGCTTCCTCCTCGGTCTTGAAGGTGGTCACGGCCAACACGGGGCCGAAGATTTCCTCCTGGAAGATTCGCATCTTGTTGTGGCCCTTGAAGATGGTGGGCTGCACATAGTAGCCACCGTCCAAGTCTGCACCTAGCTGGGCCTGCGCACCGCCGATCAGCACCTCGGCACCTTCCTGTTTGCCCAGATCAAGGTAGGACAGGATTTTGGTGAGTTGCTCCTTGCTGGCTTGCGCACCCATCATGGAGTTGGGGTCCAGTGGGTTGCCATGCTTGATGGCTTGCACACGCGCCAGCGCGCGTTCCATGAACTTGTCGTAAATCGACGCATGGATCAGTGCGCGGCTGGGGCAGGTGCAGACCTCACCCTGATTAAAGGCAAACAGCACCAGACCTTCGATGGCCTTGTCGAGGAAGCTGTCGTCCTTGTCCATCACATCGGCAAAGAAGATGTTGGGCGACTTGCCGCCCAGTTCCAGCGTGGCGGGAATCAGGCTGTTCGAGGCCGCCTGGGCAATCACGCGGCCTGTGCTGGTGGAGCCGGTGAAGGCAATCTTGGCAATGCGCTTGCTTTGCGCCAGCGGCATGCCGGCCTCACGGCCAAAGCCGTTGACGATGTTGAGCACGCCCGGCGGCAGCAGGTCGCCAATCAGGTTTGCCAGCACCAGGATGCTGATGGGCGTCTGCTCCGCAGGCTTGAGCACCACACAGTTGCCAGCGGCCAGCGCAGGCGCAAGCTTCCACGCAGCCATCAGGATGGGGAAGTTCCACGGAATGATTTGGCCGACCACACCGAGTGGTTCATGGAAGTGGTAGGCCACGGTGTCGTTGTCGATCTGGCTGATGCCGCCTTCCTGCGTGCGGATAGCACTGGCAAAGTAGCGGAAGTGGTCGGCAGACAGTGGAATATCAGCGTTCAGGGTTTCGCGGATCGCCTTCCCATTGTCGATGGTTTCCACATAGGCCAGCAGTTCGCGGTTGGCATCGATGCGGTCGGCAATTTGCAGCAGAATGTTGGCGCGTTCGGTGGCGCTGGTTTTGCCCCAAGCATCGGCCGCGGCGTGGGCAGCATCCAGTGCTTTTTCAATATCCGCAGCCGTGCCGCGCGCCGCCTTGGTGTAGATCTTGCCGGTGATGGGTGTGACCACGTCAAAGTACTGGCCTCCTGCCGGTGGAACCCACTGGCCGCCAATGTAGTGGTCGTAGTGGGCTTGATACTGGTGCAGTGCACCAGGTTGTCCGGGGAGTTGATAAACCATGACAGCACTCCTTTCAGATGACGGAATAAGGCTTGGAAAGCCCATATTCCGTCGTCTGTCGGTTCCGTGGGAGCGGGAATTCCCTTGTCCTACAGACGTTGCAGCGCAGCTATCAGGGTTCAGGTCGTTAACCAGCGCGATGTTGGCGCTGGCAGCCCTCAGTCGGCAGGCAGGGTGATGGCTTGCAAGCCTTCCATGAACTTGCGCTTGGCCTTGTAAGTCAGGCGCAGTGATTGCAGCCATGCCTGTGCATCAGCCTGCGGCATGCGTTGCACGACCAGTTGCACCAGCCGAAGGGCCTGGGCATACGGGCTGGACGCTTTTTGCATTTCGCGATCAAAAAGTGGCTGCAAGATGCCGACGGCCTGTGCAGCATGGGTGGCTGGCAGGCGCACGGCGAGCTGGCACAGAGTTTCTGTCTCGCAGCTGGCGCTGGGGCGCTGCATGATGGTCAGCGCATATTTCCAGTCGTTGTCCCGCAGCAGCCAGCGGATGGCATCGCCCATATTCTTGTACGGACTTGGTGATGCCTGCTCCCACATTTTTTCGATCAGCGCATTACGGGCGGAAAGGCGGGTATGACCGCAGGCCACGGCGCACTGCAGATACAGCGCCAGTTGAGGGCCCTCGTGCGAACGCTCCAGCGCCAGCTGTTCGGACAGGGCCAGCGCCTCCTGGTCCCAGCCATCACGCATGTAGCAGGCCAGGAGTGCCTGGCGCAATGCAAAGCTGGAGGGGTGGTGCTGCACGCCGAGCTGGGCCATGGTCATGGCTTCGCGGTGGCGCTGGTGGCGTTCACAAAAGCGATAGGCATCCAGCCATTCATCATCGGTCTGGGCTGTCTGCTGCATCAGTGCGATGAGGGCGCTGACGTCCATGCTCTGCTCCATGGCCCACAGATAGCGCTTGCGCAGCAGATAGCGTTTGCGGGAACGCTCCCATGCATCTGGGTTGAAGACCTTGTGTCGTGAGTGGGCAGGTGCCGGGGGAGAGGCTTTGCACCATGCCTCCCACTGCGCCACGGCATGTCGGCAGTAAGCCTGCTGCAGTGGCGTGCCCGCGTGGCGCAGAAAGGCTTCCTCGTCCCAGTTGCCGAGCGGGTCTTCTTCCAGCAGCTTCAGCCAGTCCTTGAGCCAGTTGGCTGGTGGCGGCGTGGCCTGTACGCTGCGCATCAGCATGTCCTGTAGCCAGACATGCAGATCGTAGAGCTGGCCATAGGAGTCATCGGCTGTCTCCCACAGTTTGTACAGACGGCGCAGTGCCATGGTGCAGGCGGTGCGGATGCTGTCGGCCTGCGTGGCTAGCAGGTCTTCCCAAGTTTGTAGTGCCTGCATGGCATGTTCGGCCCAGCGGCTCAGTTCTCGGCCATACAGACCTTGTCTCTGGGGCATGGCCTTGGTGAGAAAGCTGCGCCATTGCGCGGGTGTCATGGGCGTGTGCTTGGCCTGCTCGGTCTGTCGCCACAGACGTAGTTGCAGGGCAAATTCCGGACTGCGGTCGCACTGTTCGGTAATCCAGGTGTGCAGGGCCTGCAGTGACTGCGCTTGCAGAAAGTCCATGTCCGCCTGCATTTCTTACAGGCGTGGCGACAGCTTGCGTGCCGGTGTGCCGGTGGAGGCATTGGTGTCGGCCGGTGTCTGTGTGGATTTCCAGGTCAGATAGGCGGCTACCATGTGTTTGCAGACGTACACGGTCTCTGCATGCGGACAGGTGCAGGTGGACTCCTCTGGATGCTCCACATCCAACTCTACCCTGTAGGGTGTGCTGCCTTCCACCGTGAAGCACAGGCCTTCATGGCCGTTTTCGGGCTCCAGAGCGGTGACGGTATCGTCCAGAAAATAGTTAATGCCGCTTTCGCGAATGGCAGCACTGGTGAGTTTGCGCCACGCTGCGGGTAGCTCGGGAATGGCGGGAGACTGGCTGCGAAATGCCATGAGAGGTTCGTACTCAGGTGTTGGAGTTCAGGAATTGCTGCAATGCTGTGGTGCGTGCAGCGCTGACGGCCTCCCCAATCGCCTTGCCTTTGAGGCCTTGCTCCGCAGCGGTTCTGGCAATCGTGGCTGTATCCACCTGCAGCGCTGCCTGCAGGGCGTTCCATAGCCGTTCGCGCTGGGGGTAGGGGCGGTTTTCAAAGCCGGTGCGCCCACGTGCATCGCATTCACAGGCCAGCAGGGCCTGGGCAAAGCGCTCGGGTTTGCGGATGGCGTCGCAGCGCTCCAGCAGGCGCATCAGCGCGGCCGCGCCAAACTCCTGGCTGCGGTGGATGTTGCCGTGCTCGCGTGCCACCAGATCGGCCAGTTCCTTGCAGTCATTGGGCACGCGCCAGCGTTCGCACACGGGCTTGAGCAGCTGGGCGCTGCGCTGCTCGTGGCCGATGTGGCGCGGCAGCATATCGGCAGGTGTGGTGCCCTTGCCAAAGTCATGGCACAGGCAGGCAAAGCGCACGGGCAAGGGGGCGTCGAGCTGCGCGGCCATGTCCAGCACCAGCATGGCGTGGATGCCGCTGTCCACCTCAGGGTGGTATTCGGTGCGCTGCGGCACGCCCCACAGGCGGTTGAGCTCCGGCAGCAGCACTTGCAGGGCACCGCAGGTGCGCAACACTTCGAACATGCGAGAAGGGGCCGCTTCCATCAGCCCACGGCTGATTTCCTGCCACACGCGCTCTGGCACCAGGTGGTCGGCTTCACCAGCCTCCACCATTTCACGCATGAGCTGCATGGTGTCCGGGTGGACGCTGAAGTCGGCAAAGCGCGCCGCAAAGCGTGCCACGCGCAGGATGCGCACCGGGTCTTCGCGAAAAGCTTCGGTCACATGGCGCAGTACTTTGGCCTGCAAATCGGCCTGGCCGTTGTAAGGGTCAAAAACGGAGCCAGTGCCCGTCCAGTCTGCGGGAGCAGCTATGGCATTGATAGTGAGGTCACGCCGGGCCAGGTCTTCTTCCAGCGTGACATCGGGCGAGGTGTGCACCACAAAGCCACGGTAGCCCACACCGCTCTTGCGCTCGGTGCGGGCCAGCGCGTATTCCTCGTGGGTCTGGGGGTGCAGAAAGACGGGGAAGTCTTTGCCCACGGGCGTAAAGCCGCGCGCGGTCATGGCTTCAGGTGTCGCGCCAACGACCACCCAGTCGGTGTCATGAAAAGGACGTTGCAACAGGCGGTCGCGCACGGCACCGCCGACCTGGTAAATCTTCATGCTGTGAAGTGTAGGCGGGCGCAGCGCGTTGCGTTTCCCGGGTGCTGAGAAGACATGGGCTTTGTTGGTAGAGTCGCTGCCTTCTTCTTGCTATTGTTGGAGAGCCTTATGTCCATATTGTCAGATCTCACCATTGCCCAACTCAATCCCGATGGCAGCGTGCCGCTGCCTGAAGACCCCGCTGCACAGGCCGAAAAAGCCGCTGCCGCGCTGGAGCGTGAAGCGCAGTTCGAAGCCATGCAGGCCCAGATGCAAGAGCTGCAGGAGATTCTGGCCAGGCCGCTCAAGGACATTTTGGCCGAGCATGAAAAGCTCAAGCAGAACGCTGCGGCCTGGGATGCCTATGCCGCCATGTGGATGCTGGGCCAGCGCGCCATGCGCCGCGTGGCCATGGACCTGGCAGCCAAGCAGGGCCTGAGCGAGGAAGAGGTGGTCCAGCGTGCGCTGGACTATGCCAACAGCGTGCTCAATGTTGAGGATGAAGACCTGGGCGGCACGCTCAAGCCCGCGCAACTGGAGCACATTGGCCGCCACAAGGCCTTTTTGCGCAAGCAGTTCAAGTAGCAGCAGCTACGCGCTGCGTAGTCTCCGCAGCAGCCGGGCCGGGGCATGTGCTGTAATTGCGCGCCATGCATACCTCGGCTCTTGTGATGTTTTCCGGTGGACAGGACTCCACCACTTGTCTGGCCCATGCGCTGTCCAAATACGAGCGCGTGGAAACGCTGGGTTTTCACTACGGTCAGCGCCACAGCGTAGAAATGGATGTGCGCCTGGATGTGCGTGAAAAGCTGCGTGCAGGTTTTCCGCAGTGGGCCAGCCGCCTGGGCGAAGACCATGTGCTGTCGCTGGACGTGCTGCAGGAAATTGGCGGCTCTTCGCTCACCGATGATATGGCGTTTGCCCTGCAGGCTGATGGCCTGCCCAACACCTTTGTGCCCGGGCGCAACCTGCTGTTCCTGACGGTGGCGGGGGCGCTGGCCTACCGCCGTGGCATTCAGGTCATCGTCACCGGCGTGTGTGAAACAGATTTTTCAGGCTATCCCGACTGCCGGGATGACACCATGAAGGCCATGCAGCTGGCGCTCAATCTGGGGCTGGAGCGCCGCCTGCGCATTGAGACGCCGCTGATGTGGATCGACAAGGCGCAGACTTGGCAGATGGCCCAGGACCTGGGGGGCGAGCAGCTGGTGGAGCTGATCGTCAAGGACACGCACACCTGCTACCAGGGCACGCGCGATGTGCTGCATGACTGGGGCTACGGCTGCGGCAGCTGCCCGGCCTGCGATCTGCGTGCCAAAGGCTGGCAGCGCTGGAAGGCCACGCAGGCTTCATAAAAAAATAGCTGCTCGCGCTTGAACTACAAGGGTTTCAGATAGAAAACTATCTGAAACCCTTTATTTTTGAGCGCTACAAGCTCACTTTTTTGCAGATTTGCTGGGTTGCATGCCACGCTGGCCGGAGCGGATCTGCTCGGCCATGTCGCTGAGCCAGGCCTGGCTCTCGGGGGTGTCAAACAGAAAATCCCAGATGGCATTGTGCTGGCGCATGGTCAGACTGGCGGGGCCGTGCTTGCGCATATGGGCATGCAGGCGGTTGACCTCTTCGCGGGTCAGGGGCTCGCGCATGATGGTCAGCGGAGGGCGACGGCGAATCAGGCGCTGGGGAACAGATTTCTTTTTGCGAGCAGGCATGCCAATCTCAATCTAACAAACGGCCTTACACAGGCCAGACCACACCATTGTCGTTGAGGATGGTGTCCAGCGGCAGGTCGTGGGGCTGCGGCGTGAAGTCTTCGATAAAGCCCGGCGCAAAGCCCAGTCCCACGGTGTAGGGGCGGGGTGTCAGCGCGGCCAGTGTGCGGTCGTAGAAACCACCACCATAGCCCAGCCGGTAGCCCCCGGGGCCATAGCCTACGCAGGGCACAAAAAGCAGGGTGGGAGTGAGTACTTCCGTATCCTTGGGTTTAGGAATACCGTAGGCATCTTCTTCCATCGGGCATCCGGGGTACCATGCATGAAAACGCATGGTTTTGGTGACTTTGTCGATCACGGGCAGGCCAATGCGGCGGCGCAGCGGTTTGTCCAGCAGTTCGCCGTCTTCCTTCCAGCGGTGCAGCACGGGCAGGGGGTCGAATTCGCCCTTGATGGGCCAGTAGGCACCGATGATGGTGTCGGGCCGGTCCACCAGCCAGACGCGCATCACGCGCTGCAAATCATCGGCACGCTGTAGGCGGTCAGCCATATTCAGGCGTTGTTGCACCAAGGTGCGTCGTAAGGCTGCTTTGTCCATCACATAATTCCCAGTATGCAATTGCACAAGATTCTGACATCGCTTTGCGCCGCCGCGATTTTTGGCGGCGTGGTTTCCTCGGCGAGTGCCCAGACGGCACCCGGAGATAAGGTGCTTTTGCAGATGCAGGAAGCTGCACGCAAGGGCGACAAATCCCGGCTGACCGCACTGCTGCCGCAGGCGGCAGGCCATCCGCTGGAACCCTGGGCTGCCTACTGGGAGCTGAAGGCACGCTTGCCCGAGGCCACACAGGCGGAGGTGGATGCCTTCCTGCAGCGCTGGCGCGGCACCTACCAGGAAGACCGCCTGCGCAATGACTGGCTGCTGCTGCTGGGCCAGCGCCGTGCATGGGCAGACTTTGACCAGCAGCTGGCGGAATTCCGCATGCGTGACGACAAGGAAGTGCGCTGCTATGAGCTGGCCGTGCAGACCATTGAAGGCCGCGCAGCGCCAGAGACGGCAGAGGAAGTGCTGCGCCTGTGGTACGGCCAGCGCGATGGCGACGATGGCTGCACCTATGCTGCCAGCGAGCTGTATGCCGCCCAGCAGCTCAAAGACCATGCGGTCTGGAAGCGTGCCCGCATTGCGGCAGAAGCCAACCGCCAGACGGCCGTGCGCCGTGCCGTGGCCATCGTGGCACCGGACTCCGTACAGCACGTGGCCGAGGTCTTTGCCTCCCCCATCAAATACCTGGCGGGCACCAGCAAAGTGCGTGGCAATACCCGCCGTGAACTGGCGGTGCTGGCCCTGCTGCGCGTGGCCAATCAAAACCCTGCACAAGCCGCAACGCTGATGGAAGATACATGGGCCAGCCAGCTGAGCGCCGAAGAGCGCGACTGGGTCTGGGGCGTGATTGGCAAGGTCAGTGCACGCCGCCTCTCGGACGATGCCGTGGGCTACTTCGCCAAGGTCAGCAAGCCCGGCCGCATGCCTGACGATGCCCAGGAGTGGATGGTGCGTGCCCAGCTGCGTGCAGGCAACTGGCATGCCGTGCGCAAGGCGATTGATGCCATGCCTGCAGCTTTGCAGGCGGACAGCACCTGGGTGTACTGGAAAGCACAGGCCCTGCTGCGCGATCGCCGCGCCAGCGAGGCAGACCAGGCACAGGCCCGCCAACTGCTGCAAAGCATTGCAGGCGTGAAGGGATTCTACGAAAAGCTGGCGCTGGAAGATTTGGGCCAGGTGGTGCAGATGCCGCCAGCCCCCGCGCCGCTGACCCCGGCTGAAAAAGCTGCGGCTGCCCAGAACCCGGGTCTGCAGCGTGCGCTGTATGCCATCAACATGGGCCTGCGCAGCGAAGGCGTGCGGGAGTGGAACTACACCATTGGCCTGCATACCCCCGGTGGTATGAAGGACCGTGAGCTGCTGGCCGCTGCTGACCTGGCCTGCCAGAAGCAGGTGTGGGACCGCTGCATCAACACCAGCGAGCGCACCCGCGAAGTGGTGGACTGGAACCAGCGCTTTCCCATGCCTTTCCACGATGCGGTGATTGCCCAGTCCCAGAGCATTGGTCTGGACCCGGCCTATGTGTATGGCCTGATTCGTCAGGAAAGCCGTTTCATCATGGATGCACGCTCGCATGTGGGCGCTTCGGGGCTGATGCAGGTCATGCCAGCCACGGCCAAATGGACAGCCAGGAAAATCGGCATGACGGATTTCAAGCCGCACATGATCAATGACCGCGATGTGAACATCACCATCGGCACCTCCTACCTGAAGCTGGCGCTGGATGACTTTGATGGCTCCATGCTGCTGGCCGCAGCGGGCTACAACGCAGGCCCCGGCCGCCCCCGTAACTGGCGCAACGGTCCGGTGCTCGACGGTGCCATCTGGGCAGAGAACGTGCCGTTTACGGAAACGCGGGACTATGTGAAGAAGGTGCTGTCTAACACCACCAACTACGCTGCTTTGATTACCGGCCAGCCCCAGTCGCTCAAGGCCCGTCTGGGCAAGGTGGGCCCCAAGGACACCGTCACGGCTTACAACCGCGATTTGCCTTAGGGGTTATTCCTCTCTGGGGGGGCGGTAGCGATGGGGCCATCACTGCCTCCAACCAAAGCAGGCGGTGTGGCATGCGTCAGGCTGGCCCCCACCCTAACCCTCCCCCAGTGGGGGAGGGGATTCTTTTTTCCCCACTTCAGCATCCTTCATACCCTCACCCCAGCCCTCTCCCACAAGTGGGAGAGGGAGTCTTTTTCCTTTGCCCAGTGAGGGAAGGTATTCTTTTCCCCTCTCCCGTTTACGGGAGAGGGTTAGGGTGAGGGTGAATTTCTAGATGCAGGCAGGGTGGTGTGCGCCAGATTGGCCCCCACCCTAACCCTCCCCAGATGCGGGGAATGGCATTTTCTCCTTCCCCCTCTGGGGGAAGGCAGGGATGGGGGCCAGCACGCCCCTTCCAGTTAACGGTTCATCAATACAGGCGTGCCGTCGAGCAACTCCAGCGTGGCGGCCCTGCTGTCCACCAGTTCCTGCACCAGCGCATCCAGCCATGCCTGCAAGGGCTGGGTCGCGAAATAGCGTTCGTGCAGCATACCCATATAGGGTGTCTGTGCGCACCAGGCCCACACCTGCGTCAGTGGCAGCTGCTGCCACTCCAGCAATTTGTATTTGAGCAGCACCTTGGCCGCGTAGCGTGCATGGCGTTCAGGCTGCTGCATGAAGTGCTGTAGCCGCCTGCGTGCTGTGGCCAGTGCGGTGCTTGCATCGCTGAACACGGGGCCATGCCCGGGCAGTACGAGCGCGGGTTGCAGGGCTTCAATCACGTCAAGCGTTGCAGCGACTTCTTCAAAGGCCTGCGTGCCTTCGATTTCCGGAAAGACCACGCCAAAGCCGTTTTCCCAGAGTGCATCGGCTGAGATCAGCAGACGCCGCTCAGGCTCGAACAAGATGATGGAATGCGGGTCATGGCCTGGCGCGGCATGGATGTGCCAGGGACGGCCACCCAGTGCAATCTCCGTGCCCGGCTGCAGCACATGCTCGGCGTGAAATGGCGGGCAGGCCTGGCCGGTCGGGGTGTAGCTCAGCGCTTCAGGGTTCCAGTTGGCCACATGTTGCGCCTGACCTGGCGCAATCCAGGTCTGTACCTCGGGCCACGCGGCCTGCAGCGCCGCATTGCCGCCACAGTGGTCGCTGTGCAGATGGGTGTTCAGAATGCGCCCCAAAGGCCGTGTGCCGATACAGCTGCGCACCAGGGACAGTGTCTGCTCGGCATGGATGCAGTAACCGGTGTCCACGATGGTGGCGGCATCGGCATCCAGAAACACGATGTTGTTGGCCGAGAGCCAGCCACGCTCCAGAAAAAACATACTGGGCCACAGGCCCGGAGTGGTCATGGTGTGCGGCATCTTCAATGCGGCTGTGCAGGCGTTGTTGCCGGGTTGTCACGCAATGCGCGGCGCAGGATCTTGCCCACATTGGTTTTGGGCAGTTCGTCGCGGAACTCGATGTACTTGGGGCGCTTGTAGCCTGTCAGGTGGTCGTGGCAGTAGCGCAGCAGGCGGTCTTCGGTCAGGCTGGGGTCGCTGCGCACCACAAACACCTTGATGGCTTCGCCCGAATGCTCATCTGGCACGCTCACGGCAGCGCACTCGAGCACGCCAGGGCACAGCGAAATCACGTTTTCCAGCTCGTTCGGGTAGACGTTGAAGCCGCTGACCAGAATCATGTCCTTCTTGCGGTCAATCAGCTTGGTGTAGCCGTTTTCATCCATCACGCCGATGTCGCCGGTGCGCAGGTAGCCATCTGCGGTAAATGCCTTGGCGGTTTCCTGGGGCTGGTTGTAGTAGCCCTGCATCACGTTCGGGCCGCGAATGCAGATTTCGCCTGCAGCGCCAATGGGCAGGTCGTTGCCGTCGTCATCCTTGATGGCGATTTCCACGCTGGGCAGCGGCAGGCCGATGGTGCCGCTGAAGGTGGTGGCGTTGACCGGGTTGTTGGTGCCAATGGCGCAGGTTTCACTCATGCCCCAGCCCTCCACCATGACCCTGCCCGTGACCTTCTGCCATTGCAGGGCTGTACCTTCGGAAGCAGCCATGCCCCCCGCCTGCGTGACGGCGAGTGAGGAAAAGTCGATCTGGCGGAACTGCTCGTTCTGCAGCAGGGCATTGAACAAGGTATTGACAGCGGGCAGGGTGTGGAAGGGGCGCTTGCGCAGCACGGCCACAAACTTGGGGATGTCGCGCGGGTTGGGAATCAGGCTCAGGCTGGATCCCTGGCGCAGGGTGAGCAGCAGCAGTGTCAGCGCGAAGATGTGGTACAGCGGCAGCGCAGCAATGCCGTGCAGCTTGCGCATGTCGGCGCGGCCTTCGTAGGCGGGAGCAAACCAGGCTTCGGCCTGCAGCGTGGCGGCAATGATGTTGCGGTGCGTCAGCACAGCGCCCTTGGCGAGACCGGTGGTGCCCCCCGTGTACTGCAGAAAGGCAATGCTGTCGTGGTCCAGCTGGGGGCGCTCCAGCGACCGCTGTGCGCCGCGAGACAGCGCTGTTCTGAACGGGGTAAGTGTGCAGCCGTTCAGCGGCAGCTCAAACGCAGGCACCATCTTGGCCAGGTGACGCACGGCAAAGGTGATCCAGCGGCCATACACCGGCCCCAGCAGGTCGCCCATGGCCGTCAGGCAGATGTGCCGGATGCCGCTGCGTGGCAGCACTTCGGCCAAGGTGTGGGCAAAGTTTTCCAGAATCACGATGGCGGTCGCGCCAGAGTCCTTGAGCTGGTGCTCCAGCTCGCGCGCTGTGTAGAGCGGATTGACATTGACACAGGTGTAGCCGGCGCGCAGCACGGCAGCCATGGTCACGGCAAACTGTGGAATATTGGGCAGCATGATGGCCACGCGTGCACCAGGCTCCAGCTGCAGGCTCTGCAGCCATGCACCCAGCTGGCGCGAGCGCTGCTCCAGCTCCCGGTAGCTCATCCACACGTCCATGCAGACGCTGAAAGGCTGGTCCGCATATTTCTGCATGGACTCTTCCAGAAGGTCTACAACGGAGCGATAGATGCTGGTGTCAATCTCATGGGGAACACCGGCGGGATAGTGCTTGAGCCACAGATGGTCCATATCAGCCTCTCTTGTGCGTGGTGAGATGGACCATTGTTGAGTTGGCTGCGGTAGCACATGAATGGGGCTTTTCCCGGTGTCAAGGGTTTGCGCTGAGGCAGTGTTTTGCGCCAGATAGCGTTTTGTTTGAAAAACGCAGTCTGAAGTCTTATATATGAGTTGCCGCATGCATAAAATCTCGGCTCATGAGCACAGAACATAACCTCGATAAGCTGGATCGTTCCATTTTGCGCCGCTTGCAAGAAAATGGACGAGAGACATACGACGTGATTGGCGAGCAGGTGGGGCTATCGCCCAGCGCGGTGCTGCGTCGCGTCAAGCGCCTGGAAGAGGCCGGCGTGATTGAGCGTTATGTCGCACTGGTGCCGCCCGAAAAAGTGGGGCTGGGCCTGACGGCCTACCTGAATGTGCGTCTGGAAAAAAGCACGGAAACCCACAAGCGCAACCCCATGGATGCCTTCAAGCAAAGCGTGCAGGGCTGGCCTGAGGTGGTGGAGTGTGCATCGCTGACCGGTGAGATGGACTACCTGCTGCGCGTGGTAGTGGCTGACATGCAGCACTACAGCCGCTTCATCATGGAAACCCTGCTCAAGCACCCCAGCGTGTCGGACTGCAAGACCAGCTTTGTGCTGGACCGTGTAAAAGCTACCACAGCAGTGCCTGTTTAAAAACAATAGCTTGTAGCGCTTGTAAATAAAAGAATTCAGGTAGAAAAGTATCTGAAAACATTGCTAATCAAGCGCTAGCAGCTATTGATTTTGATGATTTGAGACTCTGTTATGGCAGCACCTGCGGGTGCTGTTGGTTTTTCTGTGGTGCAAAAGCCATGTTCTGTGCGTAATATGCCCTTCAGGGAGGCATGTAAACCTGCACGACAGGGTTTTGATGCTGCAATGCAGTAAATTATGGAAAACCCTAGGGCGTGTTCACATAAACATTGGGTTCGCGCAGCCACGACAAGGCTGGCAATGCGCGACGCACGGCGCAGCGCGGGTGCGCACCCGCGCAAGGCGGGCAACAATGCAGTGGCGGCCTTGTCGTGGCTGCCCCTGATTATGGAGATCACAAATGGGGTTGAAGGCTTGGGGCGGTCTGCGTTGTTGCGGCGGCTTGCAAGGCGCTCGGCATTGCTGCGCCACCGCGCCTAGCATCCCATCCCCAAGCCTTCAACGCGAATCTCAAGCTTTATGTGAACACGCCCTAGTTCTGCCTGCCATCCTCTCCGGGGCATGCAGCTGTACCGACTTGTACCTCAGACTCCGCCGTTTGCAGAGGAATTCATCCATGACTGAGCTGATCCGCTGGATTACCACGCCCTGGAAAGCAGGCAGGGAGTTGCTGCGCCGGTCATCGGCCAAGCGCAATGTGCCTGCGCTGGTGCCGATTCGTGAACTGTCCGAGCGCCACCGCGCACGCATCCGCGCCCACCTGCTCAAGCTCGATGAAGGTGACCGCTACCTGCGCTTTGGCTATGCCGCCAATGACGAGCAGGTGGTGCGCTATGCCGACAGCCTGGACTTTGAGCGCGACAACATCTTTGGCATCTTCAACCGCCGCCTGGAGCTGATCGCCATGGCCCACCTGGCCTATACCGATCTGGCCGAGCACCGCAACTGCGCGGAGTTTGGGGTGTCAGTGCTCAAGACGGCGCGCGGTCTGGGGCTGGGCACACGGCTGTTTGCACGGGCCATGCTGCACGCCCGCAACAAGGGTGTGAACATGATGTTCATCCATGCCCTGAGCGAAAACACGGCCATGCTCAAGATCGCCCGCAACGCGGGTGCTCGTGTGCGCCGCGATGGCACGGAGTCCGAGGCCTACCTGCAGCTGCCAGAGCCCAGCCTGGACAGCCGTATTTCCGAGATCTGGGGCAACCACGTGGCCGAGGTGGACTACCAGTACAAGAAGCAGGCCAAGCAGTTCTGGACCATCCTGGCCGATGTGCAGGAAATCCGCCAGGGCGTGCGCGATGGGCGCAATCAGTCTTCCCCTTGAAGCAGAGGTCTTAAATATGCCTGTGCCGGGGTGATGTGGGGCCTGCCATTGCCCTCAGGGCAGAATCCGCTATCCTTGAGGCCCTGTTCATAACGGCATGTCCTGCACTGAAAGACTGTGTCAGACCCGCATCCTGCGCGCCACGCTGAGCGCGAAGATAAGCGTACTTTTCTCCAAAAAATCATCGAGTTCATCCATCCGGGGCTGGATTCCAAGGATGAACTGATCGAAACCCTGGCCGAGGCTGAAGACAACCAGGTCATCGGCACCGACGCCCGCGTCATGCTCGAAGGTGTGCTGCGCATGGCAGACCGCACGGCCGCCGACATCATGGTGCCCGCACCCAAGATGGATGTGCTGGATATCAATGCGCCGTACGACGAGCTGCTGGTACAGGTCATTCGCGACGCGCACTCGCGCTTTCCCGTCTATGAAGGTGACAGGGGCAACATCATTGGCATTCTGATGGCCAAGGACTTGCTCAAGCTGCAGCGCTCTCCCACCCTGCATGTGCGCGCCCTGCTGCGTCCGGCATCATTTGCGCCGGAAACCAAGGGGCTGTACGACCTGCTGCGCGAATTCCGCAGCAATCGCCACCACATGAGCATCCTGATTGATGAGTTCGGCGAAGTGGCCGGGCTGGTCACCATGGAAGACGTGCTGGAAGAAATCGTTGGCGAGATTGAAGACGAGTTCGACATCCCGGAAGAAAACAGCGACATCTTTGCGCTGGCAGACGATACCTACCGCGTGGCCGGGCAGACCTCGCTGGAGCAAGTGGAAGAAGCCTTCGGGGTGCAATTTGCGCACGACGATGCCGACGACTTTGACACCATTGGCGGCTGGATCAGCCACGCCATGGGGCGTCTGCCCAAGCGCGGCGAAGTCTTCGAGGCGGAAAACCTGCGCTTTGTGGTGCTGCATGCCAAGGGTGGCGCCGTGCGCTGGTTCCAGGTCACACGCCTGGAACGCAATGGACACAGCGAGGCTGCATGACAGCTGCCCTTGACCGCAAGGGCATGACGCCGCACAAGGCACGCTGGCTGTGGCCACTGGCCCTGGTGCTGGCTGGAACGCTGCAGGCCGTGGCGCTGGCCGTACCCCAGACCGGGCAGCCGCAGTGGTGGCTGCAGGTGCTGGCACTGTCCGTACTGTGCGCTGCCTTGCAGCAGTCGCGCAGCAGCAGGCAGGCAGCATGGTGGGGCGGCCTCTTTGCCACAGCCTGGCTGTCGGCCACCTTCTGGTGGCTGTTTATTTCCATGCATACCTATGGCGGCCTGCCTGCGGTGCTGGCCGTGCTGGCCGTGCTCGCGCTGGCGGCTTTTCTGGGCAGCTACTACGCGCTGCTGATGGCGCTGTGGCGCCGCTGGGCGCGGCCTGGCTGGCAGGCTGTGGGCCTGTTCGCCGCCTGCTGGACGCTGGGCGAGCTGGCGCGCGGCACGCTGTGGACAGGCTTTCCCTGGGGGGCGATTGGCTACGCCCATGTGGATGGGCCGCTGTCTGCGCTGCCCCGCTGGGTGGGCGTGTATGGCACCGGTGCGGTGGCAGCTGTGCTGGCCATGGCGCTGGTGCAGTTGCGTGTGCTGGTACAGCGCCACAGGCTGGCGCTGGTGGCAGCTGGTGTCTTTGGCCTATTGCTTGGTGGTGCATGGTTCAGCCAGCAGCAGGCGCAGCAGCAGCCGGGGCGTGCAGCGGTGGATGTGGCCTTGTTGCAAGGCAATATTCCACAGGATGAAAAGTTCATGCCGGGCTCTGGCGTGGTGCAGGCTTTGCAGTGGTATGGCGAGCAGCTGTTGCAGGCGCCAGCCTCTTTGGTTGTCGCGCCTGAAACGGCCTTGCCCATGCTGCCACAGCAGCTGCCTTATGGCTACCTGGAGGCGCTGGAGCAGACCTATCGCGCGCCAGAAAGTCGCTCGGCTGCGCTGATTGGCATTCCTTTGGGTGACAGCGTGCAGGGCTATAGCAATTCCGTCATCGGCTGGGTGCCCGGGGAAATGACAGAATATCGCTACGACAAGCAGCACCTTGTACCTTTTGGGGAGTTCATTCCTCCCCTGTTTCACTGGTTTGTGCGCATGATGGAAATTCCGTTGGGCGACTTCCGGCGAGGCAGTCTGGGGCAGGCTTCCATGGACTGGCATGGCGAGCGCTGGGCTCCCAATATCTGTTACGAAGACTTGTTCGGCGAAGAACTGGGCGTGCGTTTTGGCGATGAGGCCCATGCTCCCACGGTCTTTGTCAATGTCAGCAATATTGCGTGGTTTGGCGACAGTGTGGCCATCGACCAGCATCTGCAGATCAGCCGCATGCGTGCGCTGGAGTTTGAGCGCCCCATGCTGCGGGCCACCAACACCGGGGCGACCGCAGTGATTGATCACCGGGGCGTTGTGACTGCTGCTTTACCTGCTGTGACCCAGGGCGTGCTGCTGGCGCAGGTGCAGGGTCGTGATGGGGTGACACCTTTTGCTCGCTGGGTGTCGCGATGGGGCTTGTGGCCGCTGTGGCTGTGCTGTGTTGCAGTCATCGCTTTGTGTGTTTGGCAACACAAGAAAAATTGAGCATTGGAGTGTGATTGCGACCTTGTGGGAAGATCGCCAGATCTTTCTTCTCCAGATACCCTGTGGACATTCCATAATGTGCGGCTGTGCGCAGCACATTTACACTGTCGCGATTACACACACGAGAAACCAAAGCAGTGGGCTCACCCACTGTAAAGCAAGTTAGAAAAATGGCTGAATCTTTTTCCTACGAACAACTGATCGCTTCTGGTGAGGGTAAGTTGTTCAAGCCCGACAGCGGGCGTCTGCCCCTGCCTCCCATGCTGATGTTTGACCGCATCACCCACATCGACGCTGATGGTGGCGCGCATGGTCTGGGCAAGATCGTGGCTGAGCTGGATGTCAACCCTGACCTGTGGTTCTTCAAGTGCCACTTCCAGGGCGACCCCGTCATGCCCGGCTGCCTGGGGCTGGATGCCATGTGGCAATTGATCGGCTTTTATCTGACTTGGTTGCAGCTGCCTGGCCGTGGTCGCGCGCTGGGCGCTGGCGAAGTGAAGTTCACCGGCGAAGTCGGTCCTGACGTGAAGCTGGTGCGCTATGAAATCGATATCAAGCGCGTCATCAAGCGCAAGCTGAACATGGCCATTGGCGATGCTCGCTTGTTTGCAGATGGCAAGGAAATTTATGTAGCGAACGACCTGCGCGTAGGTCTGTTCCTGCGTGAAGGTGACGGTCAAGGGACTGCGGCATGAAAAAACGCGTAGTGATCACGGGTGCGGGCATTGTCTCGTGCATTGGTAATGATTTGGCGACGGTAGAGACTTCGCTGCGCGAAGGACGCTCCGGCATCAAGGCCATGCCCCAGTTCACCGAACTGGGCATGCGCAGCCAGGTTGCCGGCATCCCCGAGATCGACGTGGAAGCGCGCATTGACCGCAAGCAACTGCGCTTCATGGGCGATGCTGCAGCGTATGCACAGATCGCTCTGGAAGACGCCATTGCCCAGGCTGGTCTGACGTCTGAGATGGTGAGCCATCCTCGCACCGGCCTGATCATGGGCTCGGGCGGAGGCTCTCCTGCCAACCAGATCGAAGCCGCTGACACCCTGCGTGAAAAAGGCATTCGCCGTGTAGGCCCCTATCAGGTCACACGCTGCATGAGCTCGACGGTGTCGGCCTGCCTGGCGACCAACTTCAAGGTCAAGGGCATCAACTACTCCATCACCTCGGCCTGCTCGACCTCGGCGCACTGCATTGGCGCTGCGGCGCAGCAAATTGCCTGGGGCATGCAGGATGTGATGTTTGCGGGCGGCGGCGAAGAGCTGTCCTGGGGTATGTCGCTGCTGTTCGACGGCATGGGTGCCATGTCCAGCAAGTACAACGAGACGCCTGAGAAAGCTTCGCGTGCCTACGATGCCAACCGTGACGGTTTTGTGATCGCTGGCGGTGGCGGTGCTGTGGTGCTGGAAAGCCTGGAGCATGCACTGGCCCGTGGTGCCAACATCCTGGCGGAAGTGGTCGGCTTTGGCGCAACGTCGGACGGTGAAGACATGGTGGCTCCATCGGGTGACGGTGCGGTGGCCTGCATGCAGCAAGCCATGGAAACCGTGGATGGCCCCATCGACTACATCAACACGCACGGCACATCGACCCCTGTGGGTGACATGCAGGAAGTGCGCGCCATGCAAAAGCTGTTTGGCGACAAGGTGCCTCCTTTCTCGTCCACCAAGTCGCTGACCGGCCACTCGCTGGGCGCGACCGGCGTGCAGGAAGCCATTTACTGCCTGATCATGCTCAACAAGGGCTTTATCGCAGGCTCGGCCAATGTGGAAACACCTGATCCAGCACTGGGCGATATGCCTCTGGTCGCACAGACCCGTGATGCGCAGCTGACCACCGTGCTGTCCAACAGCTTTGGCTTTGGCGGCACCAACGCAAGTCTGGCACTGCGTCGCTGGACTGGGGCCTGAAGTCCCTGCAATTTGAGAGCGGCTGTTAACGGTGGCATTGATCGCCAGCTAACGCCGCTCTTATCATGTGCACATTTGCTGCATTTTCTGCGCCTAACTTATGAAGCTCGCCATCCTTGACCGCATAGGCACTCTCAATGCCGAGGGTGAAAACTCCATAGTGGCGCTCAAGGACTGGATGCCGCAGCCAGGCGTGCTCGATGCGGTGGCGCAACTCAATCGTGCTGGCTGGCAGGTTACCCTGGCAACCAATCAACCCGGCATTGGGCGCGGCAGTTTTGATGTGAATGAGCTCAACGCCATTCATCTGCGCATGCAGCGAGAAATGGCTGCCGTGGGCGCACGCATTGAGGCTGTTTTCTTTTGTCCCCACACCCCTGACGACGCCTGTTCCTGCCGCCTGCCTGCGCCTGGCATGCTGCAGCAGATTGCCCATCGCTATGGGGCAGAGCCCCACGAGGTCTGGGTGATTGGTCAGGACCCCAGGCATCTGCAAGCGGGCCAGGCCATGGGTGCCCATGTCGTGGCATTGCGGGTCACTCCGACTGCGGAGGCCCCAGGCCTTGGGCAGAATGTTCCGCAGTATGACTGCTGGCAGGCGCTGGCCGATGCGCTGGCACCCGATGCACAGCAAGCTGCATCGCCCGCCGCAGACTGAGGCCTGGCGCAGGCGCTGCCCCTTTTTTAGGACTGTTTCATGTCGTTTATTCGCTCTTTGATCCACCTGCTGTGGATGAGCATCACTGTCATTCCCTACACCCTGCTGATCTTGCTGGTACGCCTGTTCGGCGGCTCGTCGGCGGCGCGCTGGACGATTGCGCGTGCCTGGCTCAAGCTCAGCGTTGACAGCGCAGGCTGGTTCTGCGGCGTGAAGTACCGCGTGCAGGGCATGGAGAACCTGCCCACCGATGCACAGCAGGGCGTGGTGCTGCTGTGCAAGCACCAGTCCACCTACGAAACCTTCTTGATGCCAGCCATCATGCCCCGCGCACTGGCCTATGTGTTCAAGAAGGAGCTGCTAAGCATTCCTTTCTTTGGCTGGTCTATTGGCAGCCTGGACATGATCCACATTGACCGCAAGCACGGCTCGCGCGCCTTCCACAAAGTGGTCGAACAGGGCAAGCGCCTGCTGGCGCAAGGCATCTGGGTCATCATGTTCCCTGAAGGCACACGCGTGGCGCGTGGTGAGGTCGGTGAATACAAGACGGGTGCGACCCGCCTGGCCATCATGACCGGCGTGCCTGTGGTGCCGATCGCCGTGACATCTGCCAAGTGCTGGCCCCGCAAGTCTTTTGTGAAAAAGCCAGGCGTGGTGGATGTCTCCATCGGCCCCATGATTGACAGCACCGGCCGCAAGCACGAAGAGCTGATGGCCGAAGTGCAGAACTGGATTGAGGCGGAAATGCGCCGCCTGGATCCTGAAGCCTATTCCAGCACCAGCCATAGCACTGCAGCGTGAGTCCGGCGCTTTTGCGGCATCCCCAAGCCACGCACACGGTGGAACTGAACCGTGTCAGCGTGGCTTATTTGCTGGTGCGCAGCAGCCGGCGCAGCATCGGCATGGAAGTGAGTGCGCAGGGGTTGACGGTGCGCGCCCCGCTGCGCGCATCGCATACGGTGATTGAGTCCGTACTGCGAGAAAAAACGCGCTGGATTCTGCAAAAACTCAGCGATCGTGCGGTGCGTGTCGACAGCACGCCACGTGTGCACTGGCAGGACGGCAGCAGCATGCCTTTTCTGGGTGGCGAGTTGCAGCTGCGTCTGCACCCGCAGGCCCCGCGCACGGGGGAGCTGCTGAGCATTGGGCCGCAGCGCTGGGTATTGCATCTGCGCGCTGATGCCGAGGCCAGTGCCGAGCAGGTGCGTGCCGTGGTGGCTGCCTGGTGGCTGCGCCATGCACGCCAGCTGTTGACTGAGCGTCTGCAGCATTACGCACCCGCCATGGGGGTGCAATGGCGCAGTCTGCGCCTGTCCAATGCCAGAACGCGCTGGGGCAGTGCCAAGGCAGATGGCTCCATCATGCTCAACTGGCGGCTGCTGCACTATCGCCTGCCTGTGCTGGACTATGTGGTCATCCACGAGCTGGCACATTTGCGCCATATGGACCACAGCCCGCGTTTCTGGGCCGTGGTGGAAAGTGTGTGTCCAGACTATCTGCAGTTGCGCCGGGCACTCAAGCAGCCATGCCCTGACTGGGCTATATAAAAAAGAGCAGCTTGCGCTTGATCCACCTTGTTTTTGCATATAAACATATGTGAAAACTAACGCATACAAGCGCTACAAGCTACTGTTTTTAATAGCTTATTCATGCCACACTTGCACTTCATTGACTGGAGTTTGCAAGCATGACCACTTCTTCACATCACTTGGAAGTTATTCCTCAGAGCGCCTATGCGGGCGATATTCCTGCACCTCTGGCATGGCAATGGGTGCAGTCGGGTGAGGCGGTGCTCGTCGATGTGCGCACCGATGCGGAGCGTGCCTGGGTGGGTCAGGTGCCGGGAGCCATTCCCGTGGAGTGGAAGCAGTGGCCCGGCATGACAGACAACCCCAGTTTTGATGCGCAGTTGCGCGCTGCTGTGCCTGCGGGTGGCAAGGTCGTGCTGCTGTGCCGCAGTGGTGTGCGCTCTGTCGCCGCTGCCACGCGAGCGGCGCAGCTGGGTATTGAGGCTTACAACATCCTCGAAGGCTTTGAGGGCGATGCCGACGCTAACCGCCAGCGCGGCAAGCTGGGCGGCTGGCGCAAGCAGGGCCTGCCCTGGTTTCAGTAAGCGGTGTATTTGACGCACTTCCCTCACCCCAGCCCTCTCCCACAAGTGGGAGAGGGAGTCTTTCTCCTTGGAAGGGGGTACTACCTCAAACATAGGCAGGCGGTGCGGCATGCGCCAGGCTGGCCTCCTCCCTCACCCTCCCCCAGCGGGGGAGGCATTCTTTTCCCTCTCCCGTTTACGGGAGAGGGTTAGGGTGAGGGGGATTTGCTTCCTCCCAAAGAAGGGAGGGAAGCAAACCACAGCTTAGCTGCGATAGCCGTTCGGATTCCGGCTTTGCCAGCGCCAGGTATCGGCGCACATGGTGGCCAGGTCGTGTTCGGCCTTCCAGCCCAGTGTTTCCAGGGCATGCTGGGGGTTGGCGTAGCAGCTGGCAATATCGCCAGGGCGGCGGTCGGTGATGGTGTAGGGCAGGGCTTTGCCGCAGGCCTGCTCAAAGGCGTGGATGACTTCCAGCACGCTATAGCCTTGGCCCGTGCCCAGGTTGATAGTCAACAGCTCAGGCTGCGCCAGCGACTGCAGCTTTTCCAGCGCCTTCACATGGCCGCGTGCCAGGTCTACGACGTGGATGTAGTCGCGCACGCCGGTGCCATCGGGTGTGGGGTAGTCGCCACCAAACACCTGAATGCGTTCACGGCGGCCCACCGCCACCTGAGCCACATAGGGCAGCAGGTTGTTGGGAATGTCGGCAGGGTCTTCGCCAATCAGCCCGCTGGGGTGGGCGCCGATGGGGTTGAAGTAACGCAGCACGGCCAGCGACCACTGCGGGTTGGAGTGGTACAGGTCAGCCAGAATTTCTTCCACAAACAGCTTGCTGCGGCCATAGGGGTTGGTCACGCTGGTGCGGTGCTGCTCATCCAGTGGCAGATATTCAGGGGCACCATAGACGGTGGCGGAGGAGCTGAACACCAGCTTGAACACACCGCAGGCCTGCATGGCACGCAGCAGCACCAGGGTGCCATTGACGTTGTTGTCAAAGTAGTCCACCGGCTGGGCAACGGATTCCCCCACGGCTTTTTTGCCTGCAAAGTGCACCACGCTGTCAATCTGGTGCTCTTTCAGGGCGCGTTCCAGCGCAGTCTGGTCGCGCACATCGCCTTCGATCAAGGCAATGCTGCGGCCGGTGATCTGCTGCACACGGCGCACAGCCTCAGGATGGCTGTTGCTGAAGTTGTCAAAAATCACCACCTCGTGACCGCTCTGGATCAGTTCGATGGCTGTGTGTGTACCAATATAGCCGGCACCGCCGGTGAGCAAGGTTTTCATAGTGCAGGTCTCTCAAAAGACAAAGCGCTCCTGCAGAGCGCTTCGTACTTGCCGCTAGGTGCGGGCTGGCTTTACAGCGCAGGAATGCGCAGCTTCTGACCGGGGTAGATCTTGTCGGGGTGGGTCAGCATGGGCTTGTTGGCCTCAAAGATCACGGGGTACTTGTTGGCATCGCCATAGTACTTCTTGGCAATGGCAGACAGGGTATCGCCACGCACCACGTCGTGGTACTGGGCTTCTGGCTCGGGGTTGAGCACGGTCATCTGGTTGTCTACCGAGGTGACGCTCGAGACATTACCGCAGCACAGGGTGACTTTTTCCTTGATGGCCTGTGTGGGCGCTTCACCCGTCACGGTCACTTTGCCCAGAGCAGCGTCATAGCTGACCTTGAGGTTGCTCACGCCCAGGTTCTGGACGTTGATGTAGTTCTCAATGGCACTGGCGGCCTTGGCGTTGAGCGCTTCCTGGTCGTTGGCGACGGTTGCAGCTTGTGCTTCCTTGCCGCCAAACAGTTTTTCACCAGCTTCTTTGATGAAACTAAACAGGCTCATACGTGGACTCCCGAAAAGGTGATGAGGCTTGCAATGTAGCATCTGGACAGGGGCGGTCCAAGCACAGGGCGGTATCAGTCCACGATTTCTGACAAAGCAGCTGCGCCGCATATTCGAGCTGCATAGCGCGACTCCTTGGTCCAAAAATATGGCGCGCATCAGGGGGAAGTCGTGCAAAGCGCATGGAGTACACAGAAAAAATCTTGATAATGCCGCCCATGACTTTTTTGGCCATTGACATCGGAAACACCCGCCTGAAGTGGGCAATGTACGAGGCTCCACACCCAGGCGCAGCCTTGCTGGCACATGGTGCGGAGTTTCTGGAGCACATTGAGCGCCTGGCCGAAGGACCGTGGAGCAAGCTGCCCACGCCCACCCATATGCTGGGCTGCGTGGTGGCTGGAGAAACTGCACGCCGCCGTGTGCATGACCAGATCGAGCTCATGCTGGGCTGGGATTTTGAGCCGCACTGGGTCGTGCCATCTGCGCAGGAAGCAGGGGTCACCAATGGCTACGACCACCCCATGCGTTTGGGGGCAGACCGCTGGGTGGCGATGATTGGTGCGCGTCACCATGTTCTGCAGCGCGGCCCCGAGCGCCCTCTGGTGGTGGTCATGGTGGGCACGGCCGTGACTGTGGATGCGCTGGATACCCAGGGCAACTTTCTGGGCGGCCTGATTCTGCCCGGCCACGGCATCATGCTGCGCGCACTGGAAAGTGGCACGGCAGGCCTGCATGTGCCGACTGGCTCCGTCACGCCTTTCCCCAAGAACACCAGCGACGCATTGACCAGTGGCGGTACCTACGCCATTGCCGGCGCGGTCGAGCGCATGTACCAGCACCTGTATCTGCATTGCAGCATGGAGCCCGCCTGCATCATGGCCGGTGGTGCAGGCTGGAAGATGGTGCCCAGCATGACCCGGCCGTTTGAGCTGGTCGACAACCTGATTTTTGAAGGCCTGCTGGTGATAGCGCAGCAGCGCTGGAAATAGCGCATCACCGGCTTGGCTCATGGGGTGCGCACGATAATGCACCCTTGTCTGTAACGTACTGAGAGCTTCTTCCCATGATTCTTGTAACTGGCGGTGCGGGTTTTATTGGCGCCAATTTTGTCCTGGACTGGCTGGCACACCATGACGAGCCTGTGATCAATGTGGACAAGCTCACTTACGCAGGCAACCTGGAAAACCTTGCTTCCCTGCAAGGAGATGTGCGCCACATCTTTGTGCAGGCAGACATTGGCGACAGTGCTGTCATAGGCCAGCTGCTGGCGCAGCACCAGCCTCGCGCCGTGGTGAACTTTGCGGCCGAGTCGCATGTGGACCGCTCCATCCACGGCCCGGAAGACTTTATTCAGACCAATGTGGTGGGTACCTTCCGTTTGCTCGAAGCAGTGCGTGCCTACTGGAATGGGCTCGAGGGCGAGGCAAAGACCAGCTTCCGCTTTCTGCATGTGTCGACCGATGAGGTCTATGGCACGCTGTCGCTCACAGACCCAGCCTTCACCGAAGAGAACAACTACGAGCCCAACAGCCCGTACTCAGCCTCCAAGGCTGCTTCAGACCACCTGGTACGTGCCTGGCACCACACCTATGGCCTGCCGGTGCTCACCACCAACTGCAGCAATAACTACGGCCCGCTGCATTTCCCGGAAAAACTCATCCCACTGATGATCGTCAACGCCTTGGCAGGCAAGCCTTTGCCCATCTATGGCGATGGCCAGCAAATCCGTGACTGGCTGTATGTGCGTGACCATTGCAGCGCCATTCGCCGCGTACTGGAAGCTGGCAAGGTGGGTGAGACCTATAACGTTGGCGGCTGGAACGAAAAAGCCAATATCGACATCGTCAAGACCGTGTGTGCGTTGCTCGATGAACTGCGCCCGCGTGCGGATGGCAAGTCCTATGCCGAGCAGATCACCTTTGTGACGGACCGCCCCGGCCATGACCGCCGCTACGCCATTGATGCGCGCAAGCTCGAGCGTGAACTGGGCTGGAAGCCTGCTGAGACCTTTGAAACGGGCATTCGCAAAACCGTGCAGTGGTATCTGGACCACCCCGAATGGGTGGCGAATGTGCAGTCTGGCAGTTACCGCGATTGGGTGCAAAAGCAATACAGCGTATGAAAATCCTGCTCTTAGGCTGTCATGGCCAGGTCGGCTGGGAGCTGCAGCGCAGCCTGTCTGTGCTGGGTGATGTCGTGGCTTTGCACCGTGGCAGTGCCTCTCTGTGCGGAGACTTGAGCCAGCCAGACGCGCTAGCGCAGACGGTGCGCAGCGTGCGGCCGGATGTCATCGTGAACGCGGCTGCGCACACTGCAGTGGATAAAGCAGAAAGCGAGCCAGAACTGGCGCGCCTGCTCAATGCCACGGCTCCCGGTGTGCTGGCGCGTGAAGCGGCCGCTTTGGATGCGCTGCTGGTGCACTACAGCACCGACTACGTCTTTGACGGCAGCGGTGATGCGCCGCGTGATGAAGACGCCCCTACAGCGCCGCTGTCGGTCTATGGCCAGACCAAGCTGGAAGGGGAGCAACTGATTCAAGCCAGTGGTTGCCGTCATCTGATTTTCCGTACCAGCTGGGTCTATGCCGCACGCGGTGGCAACTTTGCCAAAACCATGCTGCGCCTGGCGCAGGAGCGCGAGCAGCTAAGCGTGATCAACGACCAGTTTGGCGCGCCCACGGGTGCCGACCTGCTGGCCGATGTGACAGCCCATGCCATCCGCCATGTGCAGCAGCACCCTGAGCATCTGGGCTTGTACCACTGCGTAGCTGGGGGAGAGACTACTTGGCATGCTTATGCGCAGTATGTGCTGGAAGCAGCACGCCAGCTGCAGCCTGCATTGCCGCTGAAGGTGCAAAGCATTGCAGCAGTGCCTACCAGCGCCTTTCCCACACCGGCGCAGCGCCCGCACAACTCGCGGCTGGATACGGCCAAGCTGCAAACCCATATGGGGCTGCACTTGCCCCACTGGCAGCAAGGCGTAGAACGCATGCTGCAAGAAATTCTATGAACCAAATTGGCTGCTAAGGCTTGTGTATCAAGCGCTGGCAGCTATCAAAAAAGAAAAACCATGACCCAAGCACGCAAAGGCATCATCCTCGCAGGCGGCTCTGGCACACGTCTGCACCCTGCTACCCTGGCCATCAGCAAGCAGCTGCTGCCGGTGTATGACAAGCCCATGATTTACTACCCGCTGAGCACGCTGATGCTGGCGGGCATTCGTGACATTCTCATCATCAGCACCCCGCAGGACACGCCCCGTTTTGAGCAGCTGCTGGGCGATGGCAGCCAGTGGGGTTTGAACCTGCAATACGCCGTGCAGCCCAGCCCTGATGGGCTGGCACAGGCTTTCTTGATTGGTGAGCAATTCCTCAACGGTGCGCCCAGTGCGCTGGTGCTGGGCGACAACATCTTCTATGGCCATGACTTCCAGAAGCTGCTGGCAGGGGCGAATGCACAAACGACAGGCTCCACAGTGTTTGCCTACCACGTGCAAGACCCTGAGCGCTACGGCGTGGCCGAGTTTGATGCCCAGGGCAAGGTACTGTCGCTGGAAGAAAAGCCTGCGCAGCCCAAATCCAACTACGCTGTGACAGGCCTGTATTTCTATGACAGCCAGGTGGTGGACCTTGCCAAGTCCCTCAAGCCATCGCCACGTGGTGAGCTGGAAATTACTGATCTGAACAAGCTGTACCTGCAGCAAGGCCAGCTGAATGTGCAGCTTATGGGTCGTGGCTATGCCTGGCTGGATACGGGCACGCATGACAGCCTGCTGGAAGCTGGCCAGTTCATCGCGACGCTGGAGCAGCGCCAAGGCCTGAAAGTGGCATGCCCAGAAGAGATTGCCTTCCGTGCAGGCTGGATTGATGCCGCGCAGCTGGAAAAGCTGGCGCAGCCGCTACTCAAGAACGGCTATGGCAAATACCTGATGCAATGCCTTAAAGGTGGTGCGCGATGAAAGCCACACCAACAGCCATCCCTGATGTGATGGTGATTGAGCCCAAGGTGTTTGGGGATGCGCGCGGCTTTTTTTATGAAAGCTTTAACCAGCAAGCATTCAATGCAGCCACGGGCACCAACTTGGAGTTTGTGCAGGACAACCACAGCCGCTCCAGCAAGGGCGTGCTGCGCGGTTTGCACTACCAGCTACCTCCACACGCCCAGGGCAAACTGGTGCGCGTGGTGCGCGGTGCAGTGTGGGATGTGGCAGTCGATATCCGCAAAGATTCCCCCACGTTTGGGCAGTGGGTGGCAGAGACACTGACAGAAGACAATCACAAGCAGTTCTGGATTCCACCGGGATTTGCCCATGGCTTTGTGGTGCTCAGCGACACGGCCGATTTTCTGTACAAGACCACGAACTACTACGCGCCTCAGTCTGATCGTGGAATTGCATGGAATGACCCAGACTTGGGTATCCAGTGGTCGGATCTGGGCATGGAGTTTGTGCTGTCGGACAAAGACCAGAAGCAGTCCGCGTTCAAAGACGCGGAAGTGTTTTGATCAGACATACCCCTCACCCGCGTCTTGTCCCTCCCCCGCTGGGGGAGGGCTAGGGTGGGGGCCAGCTTGATGCCTGATTGAGCGACTGTGTTTGTTCCTGGCAGTGTTGGCCCCCATCCCCGCCTTCCCCCAGGGGGGAAGGAGAACCCGCCCCTCACCCTGATCCTCTCCCGTAAACGGGAGAGGGAGTAGCAAAGGCTCAGCGCATGGGGTTTTACTCCCTCTCCCACTTGTGGGAGAGGGCTGGGGTGAGGGTAGCTACTGCTGCATCACGCCCAACACCACCGCTGCCACGACCAGCGCACACAGCACCGCAAAGAAAATCTTCACCCAGCTATACGGCCGCTCGCCCGCAATCTGGCCGGTGTAGCCGTTGGCAATGATCTGGTAGTGCTTGCGCCCATAGGTGTATCCCACCACCCACACAGGTACCAGCACATGCTTGAAGGTGCGGCCTGCATACTCACGCTGCACGCGCAGGTTGCGGTAGGTGTCACCGGGCACCTGGCGTGCGCACATGGCTTGCACCTGTGCATCCATATCCTGCTCATTGTGCTGGGCGGCCTTGTGCAGATCGACCTGGTAGCGCTCTACCGTCCAGCCGCGTACAAACTCGGGCGTATAGGGTTTCAGGTCTGTGGTGGTGGGAAAGGGTTCTACCTCGCGCAGCAGCTTGGGGTGCACGCCCACCGTGCCTGGCACCAGTTCATCATCAAAAAAGTGGCGCAGGCTGCCTGAGGTGGGTTGCCAGCGCACATGGCGCACCTGCCGTGTCTGCGTGTTGCCATTGGCATCGCGATAAGTCTCGGTGGTGTAGTAGTAATAACCGGCTTCGGCCCACCACTGGGCGCTGACATGGGCGTCAAACGTCCAGTAGGGCAGGTACACGCCATGCAGCGTATCGGTCAGGGCGGCGTGCTTGAGCTTGTTGGGCGCAAACCAGCGCGAGCCATACCACTGGCGAATGTGGTCGCGGATCTGTCCATCGCTGATCTTGAACGGCAAGATGCTTTGCGGCGTGATGGCGTCATTGCGCTCCTCATGGGCCACGATGGATGGTGAGCCACAGAAGTCGCAGCGCTGCGCCACGCGCCCGTCCATAAAAACGGAAATGGCGTGGCAGCTCTGGCATTGGGCTTCATAGCGCTGGCTGCCCCAGCCGCGGCCTGTGGCCGGGTTGCGCAGGGCTTCCGCCAGGTCTTGCTCTACTACCTCCTGCCCCAGTTCCTCGCGCACCTCATCGCTCCACGGCACCACCGTGCCGCAGTACGGGCATTTGAGCGACTGGGCCTTGGCATTCCATTCCAGATTTGCGCCGCACTCCGGACAGGGGTGCTTGCGCACCATGGAGGGTTTGGGAGCGTCAGGGGCTGGTTGATAGGCAGCAGAGTCAGTCACAAGCAGTGAAATGGTGAAACAGGCAAGAGGTGGGATTTTTACACCCTCACCCTAACCCTCTCCCGTAAACGGGAGAGGGAAAAAGAATTCCCTCCCCCACTGGGGGAGGGTTAGGGTGGGGGCCAGCCTGACGCCTGGTTGAGAGACTGTGTTTGTTCCGGGCGGTGTTGGCCCCCATCCCTGCCTTCCCCCAGAGGGGGAAGGAGCCCCCTCTCACCCCCTCAAAAACGCATCCAGCGCCGCCTGCGCAATGCGCCAGTTGGCGCCAATCTTGCGGCCTTTCAGGTTGCCAGCTTCCAGCTCTGCCAGCACATCGGCCACATCCACTCCTAGCAGCTGGGCGGCTTGCTCTGGGGTGTAGACCTGCAGGCCAGCAGCCGGTGCAGGTGCCTGTGCCGCCTGCGCGGCAGCGGGAGAAAACGCATCATGTGCCACCTGTGCGCCAAAGGCTGGCTGCCCTGCAGCAGGTTGCTGCATCTGCTTCATCATCTCCTGCGCCATGCCAAAGCCCATGGCCATGGTGGCGGGAATGGTGGCAGCAGCCGCACCTTCGCCGCCATTGGCCATGGCCTGGCCCATCTGGTACTTCACATAGTCGTTCAGATTGCCAATGGCGCTCATGCTGGAGCGCTTGTCGATGGCCTGCTCCACCTCGGGCGGCACAGAGACGTTCTCCAGTACAAAGCTGGTCACTTCCAGACCGTACTTGTCCACCATCGCCGGGTTGATGATCTGTACCAGCGCATTACCCAAATCGCCATAGCGCGTGGCCACATCCAGCACGGGCACCTGCGCCTTGGCCAGTGCTTCGGTAAACACGCTCACGATGCGCGAGCGCATGGTGTCGGCAAACTCGTCGATGCGGAAGTTCTGGTCCGTGCCAGCCACTTCCTTCAGGAACTTGGCGGGCTCCACAATGCGGAAGTCATACGTACCAAAAGCGCGGATGCGCACCACGCCAAAGTCCTTGTCGCGCATGAGCACGGGGTTGGATGTGCCCCACTTGTTGCCCGTAAACAGGCGCGTGTTGATGTAGTAGACATCGCACTTGAAGGGCGACTGAAAACCGTACTTCCAGCCGAGGATGGTGGAGAGCACTGGCACGTTCTCTGTGCTGAGCGTGTGCTTGCCGGGGCCGAACAGATCGGCGTACTGGCCCGCCGCCACAAACTGCACCTGCTGCGATTCGCGCACGATCAGCTGTGCGCCGTTCTTGATCTCCTTGTCCTCATCGGGCCAGCGGTAAGACAGGGTGTCGCGCGAGTCATCCGTCCACTCGATGACTTCAATCAGCTGGTTCTTGATGATGTTGAACAGGTTCATGCCAATGTCCTCGCAGGTGGTGGTTCAAAAAGCTGCAAAGCATTGTAGGGTGCTGCGGATTGCAAAAAGATGAGCGACTGGCGCTTGCAATTCAAGTATTTCAGGCCAAAAAGATATTGAAATCAAAGCAAATCAAGCGCTAACAGCTCACTTTTTGAGAGGTAAGTCTGGGTGGGCTTCACTGACACACCAACAGCTACAGAAACTTGGCAGCAACACGCCTAGAATCGTTACCTTATGCGCCCGTGCGCGGCATCAGCCGTGCCTGCAAGTTGCCGGGCCTTTCTGAACACCCATAACGACCGCCTGCGTAGGCCAATGGCCTGTGCGGCACAGACACCGCTAACGTCATGCTGAGCTTCCAACAAATCATTCTGAAACTGCAGTCCTACTGGGCCGAACACGGCTGTGCATTGCTCCAGCCCTATGACATGGAAGTAGGCGCAGGCACATCGCACACCGCCACCTTCCTGCGTGCCATTGGCCCTGAGCCATGGAAGGCCGCCTACGTGCAGCCCAGCCGCCGCCCCAAGGATGGCCGCTATGGCGAGAACCCCAACCGCCTGCAGCACTACTACCAGTTCCAGGTGGTGCTCAAGCCCGCGCCTGACAACATTCTGGAGCTGTACCTGGGCTCGCTGGAAGCCTTGGGCTTTGACCTGAAGAAAAACGACATCCGCTTTGTGGAAGACGACTGGGAAAACCCAACCCTTGGCGCATGGGGCCTGGGCTGGGAGGTGTGGCTTAACGGCATGGAAGTGACCCAGTTCACCTACTTCCAGCAAGTAGCAGGTATCGACTGCAAGCCCGCGACCGGTGAGATCACCTACGGCCTGGAACGCCTGGCCATGTATCTGCAGGGCAAGGAATCGGTGTACGACCTGGTCTATACCGATGGCCTGACCTATGGCGACGTGTTCCACCAGAACGAAGTGGAACAGTCCACCTACAACTTTGAACACTCCAACGCCGACTTCCTGTTCAGCGCCTTTGCCGCGCACGAAGACACCGCCAACAAGCTGATGCAAGCACAGCTTGCTCTGCCTGCGTATGAGCAAGTGCTCAAGGCCGCCCACACCTTTAACCTGCTGGACGCCCGCGGCGCCATCTCGGTGACCGAGCGCGCCGCCTACATCGGCCGCATCCGCAACCTGGCCCGCGCCGTGGGCAAGAGCTATCTGGACAGCCGCGCCCGTCTGGGCTTCCCCATGGCCCCCAAGGCCCATGCCGAAGAAGTGCTGGCCGAACTGGCCAAGGCCGCCGAGCAGCAAGCCAAGAAGGCCGCTTGATCCGAAACCTCCCTCCCCCGCTGGGAGAGGGCAGGGCCAGCTAGAGAAAGACACCGCATGCAGTGCTTTGTGACCAAGACAGTGCCGCACATCTACTCCCTCCCCCGCTGGGGGAGGGCAGGGGGGGGGGCCAGCCTGCCAGTAGCTGGTACCAGCTATTCGCATCTGCCGTCTTCACTCCCTC